>Ga0066860_10000180_pt1 | contig 26637 bp, 29 predicted proteins | sample ETN07SmetaG_FD_65601 | JGI IMG/M metagenome (GOLD analysis project Ga0066860, IMG submission 65601) | Marine microbial and viral communities from oxygen minimum zone, Eastern Pacific Ocean - ETNP2014F14-07SV275 | ecosystem: Environmental > Aquatic > Marine > Oceanic ... | reverse complement strand
ACTTAACAAAGAACCCGAAAGTTCAATTTATATAGGTGACGATAGAAGAGATATTATTGCTGGTCAAAGAGCTAAGATGAAAACTGCAATAGCAGATTTTGGTTTTATAAACTCTAATGATAATATTAATAATTGGAATGCTGATATTATCCTATCGAAACCAAGTGAACTTATAAAATATATTATTTAGTTGTTTAATATTAATACATGTGTATCTTGTTTAATTTTTTCAAATAATTCAATAACATCATCATTCCGCATTCTAATACATCCGTGTGAAGCTTCTTTCCCGATAAGTTCTTCATGTGCGGTGCCATGAATATAAATATATCTTGAATATGTATCTACATTTCCCCCTTTATTTATACCTTCTTCTATTCCCTCAAGCCACATTATTCTGGATGTAATAACATCTTCGCAACCCTTAAGATGTTTTTTGCGATATTTTTCATTTATAGGTTTTTCTAACTCAGATAATGTTAGGTTATCCTCTAATGGAACTCTACCCTTAAATACTGTAAATATTGGACATAAGTCACCAATTTTTTTTGAAATCTTATGTATACCAATTGGAGTTTGAAATGATTCATTTTTGTTGCCAAGCCCATATTTAGAAGTCGAAATTATATATTCCTGCAAAACTATACTGTTTTTAATTAATAATAATTTTTGCTGAGATGGAATAATTAAAATATATTGGTCTATTTTCTCATATGGAAGTTTTTCTAAAAATATTTGATATGATTTTTCAAGAGCTTTTTGAATATAATCCATTATTAATAAACCATGACATCATCATTTATATCAACCGGATCAGTGCTTTTTGCAGCATCGTTACGAACTTTATCAAGCTCATCAAGATATTTTTTGGTTACATCTCCGGTAACATACAACCCGTTGAAACATGATGAATCAAAATCTTTTATAGTAGACTGATTACTTTGAACAGCTGATATAAGATCAGATAAGTTTTGATAAAACAGTTTATCTGCACCTATTAGTTTTCTAATCTCTTTTTCATTCCTTCCATAAGCAGCAAACTCACCACTTGCTGGCATATCAATTCCGTAAACATTTGGGTATTTTACGGGAGGTGCGGCGGATGCCATGTAGACTTTTCTAGCTCCCGCTTCTCTAGCCATTTCTATTATTTGTTTCGAAGTGGTGCCTCTAACTATTGAATCATCAACCAATAAAACATTTTTATTTTTAAATTCTGATGCTATAGCGTTTAATTTTCTTTTTACAGACTGAATTCTTTGTTTTTGCTCAGGCATAATAAATGTTCTGCCAATATATCTATTTTTAATAAACCCTTCTCTAAATGGTACTCCTAATGATTGTGATAATTCTAGAGCAGAAATTCTACTTGTATCTGGTATAGGCATAACCACATCAATATCATGATTAGCCCATTCAGATGAAATTTTTTTACCAAGGCTTTGGCCCATTTTCATTCTTGCTGAATAAACAGATATTCCATCAAGAATAGTATCTGGCCTAGCAAAGTAGACAAACTCAAATATACAAGGTGAGTACCCGGTATTTTCACAACATAACTGAGCATGAAGTTTACCATTAATATCAATAAATATTGCTTCTCCTGGTTTTACATCACGAATTAGTGTATAACCAGCAGAATCTAATGCTACAGATTCAGATGCTACCATTGTTTCAGTTTTTCCATTAACTTTTCTTGTTCCAAAACAAAGAGGTCTGATTCCCATAGGATCTCTAAATGCCACTATTCCTCTGTCAGCAATTAAAGCTACGACTGCATAAGCGCCCTTTACTCTTCTATGAACGCCTGCAACTGCATAAAATACATCATCTGGAATAAAGCTATCTTTACTATGATGAAGTTGTAATTCATGTGCAAAAATATTTAAAAGTATTTCTGAGTCAGATTTGGTATTGATATGACGTAAATCTTCAGAAAACAAATTATTTTTTAATTCTGAAGAGTTAATCAGGTTTCCATTATGAGCCAGTCCTATTCCATAGGGTGAATTTACATAAAATGGTTGAGCTTCCGCTGAATTATCTGCATGCCCAGCTGTAGGATATCTAACATGCCCAATACCTAAATTACCCTTCAATCTATTGATATGTTTATAATTAAAGCCGTCTCTAACTAGTCCGAGTGATTTTCTTAAAGTTATCTTCCCTTCATGGTTTGTAAGAATTCCAGAGGCATCTTGTCCACGATGCTGCAGTACTGTAAGCGACTCATAGATATCATGAACCACATTGGTATTTCCATAAACAGCAACTATACCGCACATATGCTATATATTATATTTTTAACCGGAAACTATCAAAGAGTGAATGATTAGATTTTAAATATTTTTGAATAAAATCTTCAAAATAGGGTATAAATTCTGACTGGTCCCAATATAAGCTCGAACTTAACTCGGTGAAATCTAAAAAATATAAAACTATTAATATCAGTATTAGCCCTTTAAAAAATCCAGCAATTAATCCTAATATTTTATTGGAGGCAGAAAAGCCAATTATATTGATAAATTTTGAAGCAAAATAACCAATAAATGATGATAAAAAAAATGTAATTAGAAAAATACCAATAAAGGCGATGATGTTTGAAATTTCAGCAGAATTAATGAAAGTCATAATATAATCTGAAGGTATATAGAAATAATTTGCTGAAAAGTATATGGCAGAGGACCAACAAATTAGCGCAATTAGCTCTGCAATAAAACCTTTAAACAATCCTACAATAGACCAAAATAGAATAAATATTAAAATTGTTATATCAACTATTGGCATTAATAACTAAATCTCTTAATTAATCCTGATTTTTTTAAAGCTTTTTCTATCTTTGTAGAAATATTTAGAGCCATTTCTTTATCAACAAATGGGCCAATAGCAATAGTTTTATCTATTTTTTTATCTATATTTATATTAATTATAGATGTGATACTGATACTCTTGAGTTTTATTATGAAATTCTCTTTATCTTTAATATTATTAATTTTTGGATAAGCGATTACCCAAGACTCAATAATTGTTCTCTCAATGCGTGGCTGTTCAGATAAATTAATTTTTTTATCTTCAATTAATTTATCAAAATCAAAATTAGATATATTAGAATTCTTTTCAGGAATACTAAGAGAATAAGTGATTTTCTTAAATTTTTCTAAATAATTAATAAATGAATTCCCAAAAAGATAAATAAGTATAACAGCTAAAGTAAAAAAAAATATTATCTTATTATTCATCTAGTAATTTACCAATTTACTTTTATTATATTTAAGGTATAGGAGAAATTCTGAAACCGTATAAAATGATCCATATACTATCAATCGGTCATCATTTTTGAGTGTTTTAATAGCTTCATAAAATGCTGAATCCATGTCTAGATATGTTGATATATATTTTTTATTAACCCCAGTAGACATTCTAATTTTTATTTCTTCTGAATTCATTCCTCTTTCATTATCTATTGTGCCACAAAACCATTTATCAATAATACCAGCCATTGGCTTAGTCAGACTATATATATCTTTATCTATTAAAACACCTAGAACTGCTATAGTTCTTTTTTTGGGGAATTTTAGAAGATTCAATTTAAGTTTTTTAGCAGAGTCTGCATTATGAGCTACATCAATTATTATCTCGGGGTAATCAGAAAGTTTTTGATATCTTCCAAGAAGCACTATATTTAAAAAACCTTTTGATAATTTTTCCTTATCTTTTAATATGTCAGGGTTAATTATTTTAAGAGCTTTTAGTGCAGCTCCTGCATGATTATATTGAAAATCTCCTACTAGCGGCAATAGTGGTAAATCGTTTATTTTAAGAAATTTATCATTCCATGACCACGAATCCTTAAAAATTTTAATAAAAAAATCGTTGCTATTAAATAAAAAATTTGAAGAAAGGTTTTTTGCATAACTAAGTAATACAGAAGGAGGGTTTTTGTCAGCAAAAATACATGATGCAAAAGGTCTCATAACGCCTGCTTTTTCAAGTGCAATGCTATCTAAAGTTGATCCTAAGAACTCGGTATGGTCAATACCTATCGAAGTAATAATAGATAAATCAGAATCAATGATATTTGTAGCATCTAATCTGCCGCCTAATCCAACTTCAAGAATAGCATAGTCTAAGTTAGCTTTTTCAAATAAATAGAAAGCTGCTAGTGTTGCAAATTCAAAATATGTCAGAGTGGTTGACCCTCTGAGTTTATTGATTATATCAAAAGCTTCTAACAGTTTTTTAGTTTCAATTTCTGTTTTATTAATTTTAATCCTTTCGTTATAATCCAATATATGTGGTGATGTAAAAGTACCTACAGAAAAATTATTTTCATGCAATATACTTTCAAGAATAGCAACAGTAGATCCTTTTCCATTAGTTCCTGCAATAATAATAACTTTTTTCGCTATCCTTTTAATATTTAGCTTCTTGTATACCGACTTTATCCTTTCTAACTTAAAATCAATATTTTTAGGATGGAGAGTTTGCTGCCAATCTAGCCAATCTTTAAGATTATGGAACTGATCTTTCATTGTTGTTATTTAATAAAGAAGTTATTAATTCAAATATTTTGTCTTTATGTTCATTGCGGTTAAGAATAAAATCAATTGAACCATGTTCTTGCAAGAATTCACTTCGTTGAAAACCCTCGGGTAATTTTTCACCAACAGTTTGTTCTATAACGCGAGGACCAGCAAACCCAATTAAAGCATTAGGCTCAGCTATATTGATGTCTCCAAGCATAGCAAGACTTGCTGAAACACCACCCATTGTTGGGTCTGTTAAGACAGAAATATAGGGTAGCTTTTCAGCTGCTAAATCATTTAATGCTGCACTAGTTTTAGCCATTTGAAATAAAGAGAACAAAGATTCTTGCATCCTAGCTCCACCACTAGCAGAAAAACAAATTAATGGTTTTTTTTCTTGTATACATGTTTTGATTGCTAATGAAAATTTTTCACCAACCACGGATCCCATTGAACCTCCAAAAAAAGTATATTCAAAAATACATACTATTACAGGAGTCTTATTTATAGTACCTTTAAAAACAAGCAAAGCATCCTTTTCTCCAGTTTTTTTTTGTGTAGATACTAATTTATCTTTATATTTTTCTTTATCTTTAAATTTTAAAATATCTTTTGGGGAAATATTATCAAAAATCTCTTCTTTATTTGTGGCATCAAGAAATATTTCTGCTCTTTTTCTGGCAGATATCCTTCCATGATGATTACATTTAGGACAAACATTAAGATTTTTTTCATATTCTGCATGATATATAACAGTTTCACAATCTGTACACTTGTGCCATAAACCTTCAGGAACAGAAGATTTATTTTTATTACCAGCCCTTATTCTCGATGGAAGTATTTTATCTAACCAACTCATTTATATACCAATGCCTTTTTAATATTAACCAAAAATGATTTAATCTTTTTATACATTATACCTTTTTGATGATAGTTTTTATCAATTAATTCTACTATAGAACTACCAATAATTATACCATCTGAAAATTTTCCTATATTTTTTGCAGTTATTTTATTTTTTATTCCAAACCCAACGACAACAGGTATTTTATTCTTTGAAATTTTTCTAATTTTTTCAACATTATTTTTTATTGGTGAAAAATTTTTTATTGAAGACCCGGTTATACCTTTCAATGAAACATAATAAAGATATCCACTTGATGAATTTATTATATTTTGTAATCTATTTGCTTCTGTAGTTGGTGAAGCAAGAAATATTTGTGATATATTATTTTTAGAAAGTGTTAAATTAATTTCTGCTGATTCTTCAGGAGGTAAATCTACAATAAGCACACCATCAACACCATATTTTTTTGCTAATGCTGAAAAATTTTTATATCCCATTTTCTCAATTGGATTCATATAACCCATCAAAACAATTGGGGTAAAAATATTTGTTTTTCTAAATTCTTTCACTAATGAAAAAATATTACTTAAAGAAATATTTTTTTTTAACGCCCTTTCAACACCTTTTTGGATTATTGGACCATCAGCAATTGGATCTGTAAATGGAATTCCTAATTCAATTACATCAACTCCTGAGTCAACCATAGTTTTCATAATTTTTTGTGTAGTTTTTATATCTGGGTCTCCACAAACTAGATATGTTATAAGCGCAGTCTTATCCTCAGAAAGATTTTTTTTAAAAAAACTAGATAATCTATTCACACCTTCATCCGTTTCAAAGATACTATAGTATCAATATCTTTGTCACCTCTTCCTGACAAGTTAATCAAAATGTTCTTTTTTGTTTTAGTTTTAGCTATTTTAAATGCATAAGATAGAGCATGTGCTGTTTCAAGCGCAGGAATAATCCCTTCTTTCTCTGTCAAATAATAAAATGCTTTTAGTGCTTCTTTATCAGTGACGGTTACATATTTAACTCTTTTGGTATCCTTGAGCCAAGAATGTTCTGGTCCAACTCCAGGATAGTCTAAGCCTGCAGATATTGAATGAGTAGATTGTATTTGACCATTTACATCTTCCATTACATATGTTCTATTCCCATGCAAGATGCCGGGCTGCCCTTTATTTAATGGTGCAGCATGCTTCCCTGTTTTTAAACCTAGTCCGCCGGCTTCAACTCCTATAATCTCAACATCATCATTTAAAAATGGATGAAATAAACCAATTGCGTTTGAACCACCACCAACACATGCAATAAGTATATCGGGGTTCTTCTTAATTAAACTCTTCATTTGTTGTTTTGACTCATGGCCAATTACCGATTGAAAATCTCTCACTATCATTGGATATGGATGAGGCCCTGCAACTGAACCTATTATATAATGAGTGTCATCAACATTTGTTACCCAGTCTCTTAATGCTTCATTAAGCGCATCTTTGAGTGTTTTAGATCCAGAATCGACTGCAATTACTTCAGCCCCCAATAATTTCATTTTATATACATTTATTTTTTGTCTTTGGATATCTTTACTTCCCATATAAACAACACATTTTAGATTAAGTCTTGCACATGCTGTCGCTGTAGCAACTCCATGTTGACCAGCTCCTGTTTCGGCAATAATTCTTTTTTTCCCCATTTTTTTAGCTAACATTGCCTGTCCTAGTGCATTATTTATTTTATGCGCACCTGTATGATTGAGGTCTTCACGTTTAAGAAATATATTACAACTTCCTAATTCTTTGCTAATTCTTGAAGCATGATAGATAGGAGTGGGTCTTCCAACATAATCATGTAATTCTTTTTTGAATTCTTTTTGAAATTTTGAAGATTTAGCAATCTTATTATATGCCTTTAAAAGCTCTGTAAGAGGAAAAATTAAAGTTTCAGATACATATCTTCCACCAAATTTTGCAAAATGCCCATTTTTATCTGGAAGTATTCTATAATTAGTTTTTTTCATATTAATCTTTGTCTGACATTCTTACATTTTCTATAAATTTTTTCATCAACAGATAATCCTTTTTACCTACTTTAGATTCTATTCCACTATTAACATCAACCCCGTATGGTTTATATTGATTTATAAGACTCATTACATTATCAGGATTTAGTCCACCTGCTATCATTAAAGGTTTGGTAATCTTATGTTTATTATTTTTATATTTATTTATTAAACTCCAATCAAAAGTTTTTCCTGTCCCCCCTTTTATATTCCCAATACTCGTATCTAGTAGAAAAGCATAAGCATCATGATATTTATTAATAATATTAAATTCATAAGCTGAATTATTAATATGTAATGTTTTTGTATATTTCTGATTAAAACTATTACAGTAATCATATGGCTCATTCCCATGAAATTGTAGAAAATTTAAATTAAGATTATCTATTATATTATCAACAAATTTTTTTGGCTGATCCATAAAAACACCAACAATCTTTTTTTTACCATCACATAGTTGGCATAATTTTTCAGCTTGATTAATTGAAATACAGCGTGGACTCTTTTCGGTGAATATCAGTCCAACATAGTCAATGTCGCAATCCAAAGCATATTGAATATCGTCTGTATTCGTAAATCCACAAAATTTTACTGTAGTTTTTTCCATAAAATGAGTTTATCACATATAAGAATTTGTTATGGAAGGATTAATTAAATAATCCAGAAATTTTTTTATATTTTATATTATATTTTTTAGGATAATCAATTCTCATTAAATAAAGGCCAGAAGAAAGTACCATTTTCCCAGCTTTTGTTCTGTCTTTAGATAAAATTAAATCTTTGATATATTTTGGTTTATGCTTTTTTATACTTATATCTAATAAACAACCAACAATATTTCTTACCATATGATATAAAAAGCTATTTGCTTTAATATCAATGTAAATAAGATTCTTAACTTTTCTAATTATAATTTTATTAATAACTTTGATTGGACTTTTAGCTGAACAACCGGAGGCTTGAAAACAACTAAAGTCGTGTTGACCTTCAAGATATTGTATAGAATTTTTCATCCTATCAACATCTATATAATCCTTATAGTGGAGTACATTATCATGCAGCAATGGAGAAGGGTGTTGTTGGTTTAATATTATATAACGATATGTTCTGTTGAGAACACTATACCTTGAATGAAATGTATCATCTACATGGAATATATTATTTACCAAAACATCCTCAGGCAGATAAGTATTAATACCAGTAACCCATTTATAGTCAGTTCTTTTTTTTATTGTATCAAAGTGTATTATTTGAGAAAACGCATGAACACCTGTATCAGTTCTACCCGCACAAACTGTAGATATATTTTCATTTGCTACCTTAGAGATAGCTTGTTCAATATGATATTGAATGGTTTTGTTTTTGTGATGATTTTGTATTTGCCACCCATAATAATAGGTGCCTTTGTATTCGATGCTGAGAGCTAGCCTCATTTCTTTATTTGCATATACAACAGTCTTGCTTCATGTTTTTCTTCTTCGTTACCTATCTCCACTGCTCTAACTAAAATTTCCATTGCTTTAGCAGTCTCATTGCTTTCTATTAAAGCTCTAGCTAAATCAATTTGTGAAATATTTTCATCATTTATTATTTCATCTGTAGTAGTTTCTGGCTCAACTTTCTTTTTTACTTTTTTCACTGGCTTAATTTTATTTTTTATTTTTTTTGAAGTTTCACTAACAGTAGTTTTATCAATATTAATTTCATTTCTACGTATAGATTTTAATCTAGAAGTTGAGTCTGGAATACCATTGCTTGCTGATTTGATGTCTTCCAGGAGATTCTTAATTAGTGCCGCTTTCTCAAGTAATTCTTCTATTTTTTTATTTGCGAGACTATTACCAGACGAAGGTTTCACAAAATTCCGGAAAAGACTTTTTATTTTTCTATTTAATTGATGTAGAGAGTTATTTATGGTTCTAAATTTTTCAACAAAGTAAGATATAATAAATAAAAAACCTAGCACATACCATATATTTATAGCATGAAATGGTATTGAGCTAATAAGTTTGGGCAATGATAACAAAAATGAGATGACAAGAGAGCTGATATCATTTAAAAGAGGTCTCAACATTGTTTGATATGGAGCTAACAAAATGAGAATATTTTCTAATGGAGGAATAATCCCATTGGTTGTCAAAACATGTCCAATAATTATTAATAATAAAATATATATAAGTAATTTTTGCAACTCATTTACTCCTTAATAAGATTCTCAGCAATTTGAACACTATTCAAAGCTGCTCCCTTTCTAACGTTATCAGCAACAACCCAAATATTCAAAATATTATCACTATCAAGACCTTTACGAATCCTACCAATATATACTTTATCAGTGCCATGTCCATTAAAAAAAGCTGTTGGATATTCGTTAGTCATAGGATTATCAATCACTTCTATACTATCATTACTTTTATAATCTTCTAATATTTTATCAATATCTATTGCAGTTTTTGTCCGAATAGTTATTGATTCAGAATGACCAACTAAGACCGGAACACGTACAGCTGTCGCATTAACCTTTATAGATTTATCTAATATTTTTTGGGTCTCCCAAACCATTTTCATTTCTTCTTTTGTATAGTTATTTTCACAAAAACTATCAACAAAAGGCAAAACATTAAACGCAATCTGCTTAGGATATACGCTGCTGTTTATTTTTTTTTGATTAAAATATGCATGAGATTGCTCTATTAATTCATTAATACCTTTTTTTCCTGATCCAGAAACTGCTTGATAAGTAGAAACATTTATCTCTTCTATATGAAATCTATCATGGACTGGTTTCAAAGCTACCAACATCTGTATTGTCGAACAATTTGGATTCGAAATGATATTTGTATTCCTATAATCTTTAATATTTTCTGGATTTACCTCAGGAATTATTAATGGAATATTATCTATATATCTGAATTCAGAAGTATTATCAATTACAATGGTTCCTGATTTTGTAGCTTCAGGCACATATTTCTTAGAGACTTCACTTCCAGCAGAAAAAAATGCAATATCAGTATCACTAAAATCATAAGAATCAATTGCAACAATACTTAAAAGTTGATCATCATATTTAACTTTTGTGTCTACAGATCTTGAGCTTGCTATCACATCTATTTCTGAGGATGGGAAATTACGAGAATGAAGGATATCTAATAAAGATTCCCCAACAATTCCTGTTGCCCCAACAATAGCTATTTTATATTTATCTTTTTTCTTAAACACTTTTTTTAATATCCTCAAATATTTTATTGCCCATTTGACTGGTTGATGCATAGTTATTATCATCTGTTAAATCTTTTGTGGCAATACCAGATTTAAGTACATTTCTAACTGAGGATGTAATAATTTCCGAAAGATCAGCTCTATTAAGCGAATATTCAAACATCATTGCACATGAAAGAATCATAGCCATTGGATTTACTATACCCATTCCAGCAATATCAGGTGCGGAACCATGGACAGGTTCATATAATCCAGAAGAATCCGACAAAGATGCCGATGGTAACATTCCTATAGAACCAGTAAGCATAGATGCTTCATCTGATAAAATATCTCCAAACAAATTGCCTGTAAGAATTACATCAAATTGTTTTGGTTCTTTTATTAATTGCATAGCAGCGTTATCAACATACATATTGGTAATATTAACTTCAGGAAAATATTTTTGTCCGGTGTTAGCAACAACTTCTCTCCAAAGTTGAGATGACTCCAACACATTTGCTTTGTCAACAGATGTTACTTTTTTTAATCTTTTCATAGCAACATTAAAAGCAAATTTAGCTATACGGCTAATCTCGTTTTCAGAATATTTCATAGTATTAAAAGCTTCTTTTCCATCACTATTATCATTAAAGCCTCTTGGTTCTCCAAAATACACATCGCCAATAAGCTCTCTTATTATTACCATATCTAAATCTTTTATAATTTCAGGTTTTAAAGATGAACTATTTATTAAAGTATCAAATAAAAAAATTGGTCTAATGTTCGCATACAAATTAAGACTTTTCCTCAATGAAAGCAAACCATATTCTGGTTTAAGTTTTTGATTATTATTCTCATATTTTTTTGCACCAACAGCACCAAGTAAAACACAATCAGCTTTTTCAGCTTTTTCTAATGTTTCCTTTGTAAGAGGAGAGCCAGAATTATCAATTGCAATACCTCCAATATCAGAATATTCATAATTCAAATCAATTATTTTCATTGAATTAAAAAGATCTAATATCTTAATAGCTTCAGACATTATTTCTGGTCCAACGCCATCACCAGGTAATAGTAAAATATTATTTTTTTTCATCATCAGTCTCAAATAACCAAGGCTTAGACCTTTTCATATTATCTTCAAAATCTTGAATTTTATTTTTATGTTTAAATGTTAATTCAATATCATCGTAACCATTAATAATTTTATCTTTATCAGAATCACTAATATCAAAATTTATTTCCAGATTATTGGGAGTCGTAATTGTCTGATTTTGTATATTAATTGTCAAACAATATTTTGATGATTCAGATATTTCATTAAATAATCCTTCTAACTCCTTTTTCGTGATAGTTATCAGTAAGAGCTCATTTTTGAAACTATTTCTTAAAAATATATCAGCAAATGAAGTTGATATAACAACTTGAATGCCAAAATCTTTTAGTGCCCATACAGCGTGTTCCCTTGATGATCCACAACCAAAATTATTATTAACTACAAGGATATTTCCCGATGAGAATGGTTCTTGATTTAAAATAAACTCTTCGTTTATTCTTCTCTTATTCTTTGTCGACAAATCACCTGGATCTTTATACCTCCATGAATCAAATAAGAAAGGGCCAAAACCTGTCTTAGTGATAGCTTTGAGATATTGTTTAGGAATAATGGAATCAGTGTCAATATTTGCTTGATTAATTGGTATTACTTGACCTTTAATAATATTATTTGGCATTGATATAATCTATAACATTACTAAAATGACCCTTTATAGCAGCAAGTGCTGCCATTGCTGGACTCACCAAATGTGTCCTACCTTTGTCTCCCTGTCTTCCTTCAAAATTCCTGTTTGATGTTGAAGCGCATCGCTCATATGGTTCAAGATTATCGTCATTCATCCCAAGACACATTGAACACCCAGGCTCTCTCCATTCGAAACCAGCATTAATAAATACTTTGTCTAACTTCTCTTCCTCAGCTTGCGCTTTAACATGCCCAGATCCAGGAACAACAATAGCCTGTTTTATATTTTTTGCAATCTTACTTCCTTTAACAACATTAGCAGCTTGTCTTAAATCTTCTATTCTAGAATTTGTACAAGACCCAATAAAAACTTTATCAAGAGGAATTGATGATATTTCTTGACCAGCTTTTAAATCCATATATTTTAGAGCTCTCTTAATTGATTCTTTTTTTTCAAGATTACTAACATCATCTGGATTTGGAACTTTCCCGCCAACATGAACAGTCATTTCTGGCGATGTTCCCCATGTAACTTGTGGTTGCACATCTTTTGCATCTATCATTATTGTTTTATCGAATATGGCATCTGTATCACTAGAAAGTGTTTCCCAATATTTAATTGCCTGATCAAGATATTTTTTACTTGGAGAATATTTTTTCATTATCACATACTCAAGTGTTTTGTCATCAAAAGCAATTAAACCAGATTTAGCGCCAGCCTCTATGCTCATATTGCAAATAGTCATTCTACTTTCAATGCTTAGCCCTTTAACGCACTCTCCCATAAATTCAATCGTATAACCAGTTCCTCCAGATGCTCCAATATGATTTATAATATAAAGAATTAAATCTTTTGATGAAACAAATTCACTAAGCTGGTTTTTTATATTAATTTTTAAATTCTTTTCTTTAGTAAGATTAATGCATTGTGTGGCTAATACATGTTCAACATCACTAGTGCCTATCCCAAAAGCCAATGAAGCCAAAGCACCATGTGTAGAGGTATGTGAGTCACCACAAACAAGTGTCATCCCAGGTTGGGTAATTCCTAATTCGGGGCCTATTACATGAACAATTCCTTGGTTAATATCATTTAAATCAAAATAACTTATATTATGTTTAGAACAATTATCAATTAATGTTGAAACCTGCAACCTAGATATTTCATCTTTAATTCCAGATTTTCTATTGAGAGTAGGAACATTATGATCAGAAACAGCAAATATTGATTCTTTGTTCCAAATACCTCTCTTCTTAATTTTCAGGCCATCAAATGCTTGTGGAGAAGTAACTTCATGGACTAAATGTCTATCGATATATAATAATGATGAGCCATCATCATTTAAGTGAACTTGGTGCTCATTCCAGATTTTGTCATAAAGCGTTTCTTTCATTATCTAAAAATAAGTACAGTTAGTTTAATTTGAATTTTGAGCTCTATCTCTTAAGAATAGGTCACATAATACAAGTGCCATCATAGCCTCTGCAATTGGTGTTGCTCTTATTCCAACGCATGGGTCATGTCTTCCTTTTGTTACAATCGTAGTATCTTTATTATCATTTGTGATAGTTAATCCTGGTACCAAGATGCTTGATGTTGGTTTCAATGCCATTTTCACAACTACATCCTGTCCTGTAGAGATACCACCAAGGGTACCTCCAGCATTATTAGATAAAAAACCTTTTGATGAAATCTCATCGCGACATTCTGATCCTTTTTGCGTTATTACATCAAACCCGCTTCCTATTTCTACTCCTTTTACGGCATTTATAGACATCATGGCATATGCTAATAAAGCATCTAACTTGTCAAATACTGGATCTCCCAATCCTATCGGTACATTTTTAGCAATTACAGATACTTCCGCTCCTATAGAATCACCACTTTTTCTAATTGTGTTGATATATTCTTCTAGTATAGGAACCATTTTTTTATCTGGAAAGAAAAATGGATTCTTCTCTATTTCATTAAAATCAATGGTTTCTGGCGAATATTTACCAATCTTTGAAACATAACCAAATATATCAAGGTCAAGTTTATGCTTAAGGTATTTTTTTGCAATGGCTCCACCTGCAACCCTGGCCACAGTCTCTCTTGCAGATGATCTTCCTGCTCCCCTGTAATCTCTAAAACCATATTTTTTTGTATAGGTGAAGTCAGCATGACCCGGTCGAAACTTTTCTTTTATTTCTCCATAATCTTTGGGTCTCTGGTCTTCATTAACAATCATTAAACAAATTGGTGTGCCGGTAGTTTTACCTTCAAATGTGCCGGAAAGTATTTCAACTTTATCGGTTTCTTTTCTTTGAGAGGTAAACTTTGATTTTCCAGGCTTTCTTCTGTCTAAATCTTTTTGTATGTCAGATTCGTCTAAATTTAATCCAGGAGGACAGCCGTCCACAATACAGCCCAAGGCTTTCCCATGACTCTCCCCGAATGACGTAAGAGTGAATATTTTACCAAATGTATTACCAGACATAATTAGGACTTCAAAAAAAATTAGTAAATTTTAAATAAATATCATATATTTACTTTGTTATTATATAGTAATTAAGCTAATAATTAAATTAATTGAGTAGTAATGCATAAATCATACATAATAATTCTAATAATACTGGTTACCTTTTTTGTGGTTAAATACACTGAAAAAGATAATTATGACCAGTCTTATATACAATTAAATTCAAAGAGTCATTTCTTTAACGAAAACATGATAATAGAATCAACTAAGCATGATAGCTTCACAAATACAAATCTTAAAAATCATGTTAGCCTTATATTCTTTGGCTATACAAGTTGCCCAGATTACTGCCCAGATACATTGGCAAAATTAAACAAAATATTTAAAAATCTAAATGTAAATCCTGAATCAACGGCCTTGCAGGTACTATTTATTTCAGTAGATTTAGAAAATGATGATATAGTTACTCTCAGAAAATATGTGGAATATTTTAATAAAGATTTTATTGGGTTAAGCATGTCATCAAAAACTCTTGAAGAATTAACAAAATCAGTAGGGGTATATTTTAAAAAAGTATCATCAACAGATGATATTGATTTTTATGATCATACTGGAACAGTCTTTATAGTAGGAAAAGATAGTCGTCTTATAGGAATATATTCTCCGCCATTTAATGAAAAAAATATCAAAAATGATATAACTCAATTACTAAGCCTAAATGATTAAAAAATATTTTGTTGTGATTAAAGGTTTTCTACAAGCATATTGGCTATTTATAATTCCTCATCACCTATTTTCCAGACTAACATACATAATTACGAGGACAGAAAACCCGCTGACAAGCTATTTAATTAAAACTTATATTAATCTCTTCAATGTAAATATGAATGAATGTGAAAAAGAGTCAATAAATGACTATAAAACATTTTGTGAGTTCTTTACAAGAAAACTTAAAAGTAGTATTCATAAAATTGATACAAAGAAATATTCTATTGTTTCATCATGTGATGGAAAAATTTTAGAATATGGAAAAATAGAAAATAATACTATCCTCCAAGTTAAGGGAAAGAAAATTCATATCAGAGATTTGTTAAATAATGATGATGAATCTGCTACAGCTTATAGAGATGGTTCATTTGTAACGATATATCTTTCTCCAAAAGATTATCATAGAGTGCATATGCCATATAGTGGAAAATTATTTAAGACTATTCATATTCCTGGAAGGCTATATAGTGTTGCAACTCATTCTGTAAAATATATTAAAAACCTTTATGCTAGAAATGAAAGGTTAGTGTGTAGCTTTAATGAAAATCAACTAAAATTCTCTGTAATATTTATAGGCGCAATAAATGTTTCGTCGATAGAAGTGTCTTGGAAAGGTGAAGTGTCGCCTCCTCTACCTAAAAAAACAATAACTACGAAATATTCTAAAAAAAATATTATATTAAAAAAAGGACAAGAGCTTGGAATGTTTAAAAGTGGTTCAACAGTAATATTGCTTTTTAATAAAAAAGTTGATCTTGTATCTAATCTTAAACGTGGTAAGAGTATTAGAGTCGGCAACCAAATTGGTAATATAATTAATTAAACCTATAATTCATGGTTTGCATAATCTGGAAAAGTCTCTTTTAAGTCAAATGACTTAGAAAAATCACAAAATTTTAAAGCATAATCTATAATGAGCTTTGCATCTGGGTTATTCTTTAAATCTATATGATTTGAATGTTTGTCAATGAGTACATTAGTTTTAGTTTTATAAATATCCCAGCAATCTGAAACAAGATGGAAGTCTGTTTCCCTATTAAAAGTAATTTTAGAAAAATCTGATAATAATATTTCACTCATAGGGTTATATGCATTTTCAGATACATTAAATAATCCCCAATATACATTTTCACTATATGCTTTCTTAATACATAAAATATCTGGATGTTCCGATATTTTATAATACTCATAAGCCATTAGTGATAAGGATGGTATGCCGATAGCGGGGATCTTATGTGAATATCCAATAGCCTGTGAAATAGAAGCTGCTATTCTAGTACCTGTAAAGCTAGCGGGCCCTTTATTAAAAACTACTGCATTTAAATCTTGAATATCAAGTTTGTTTTTTTTAAGTATATTATCGATTGTTGATAATATGATTTGGCTAGCCTTTATCTTTTGGTTATTATTTTCAACAAATATTTTACTGTCCATTTTTAGTGCTATTGATAACATATAACCAGAAGAGTCTATAGATAAAATATTCATGAATTAATATAGTACAGTATGACTTTTTTATATACAATTTTAAGAAACAGAATAATATCGCTCCCTGTAGTTAAATTGGATATAACAAGACCCTCCTAAGGTTTAGTTCCTGGTTCGATTCCGGGCGGGGAGGTATAAGTCAACCTAATAATCAATGTATTCAACAAATATTAAATTAATCTAGTTTTCGTACCACCAAATATGCCACCATTTGCTTTAAAAATAGCCATGAATATTGTTATGATGAGATTATATAAGAATAAAGGGGAACAAAATGAATAAATTTATAATACTTACAGGTGCATTTTTGTTTGCGAGCTGTGCCTCTATAACTCAGGGGACTAATCAATTATTGGCTTTTAGCATAAGTCCAGTTGAAGCAACTTGCACAGTTACTTCTGATGACGGAGGACAAGTAGGTTCTGTATCTGGGTCCATTAATATGTTGCAGGTGTCTAAAGATAATAGTGATTTACTCGTCAACTGTGTTGCAGAAGGTTATAAGCCTAAAATAACAAGATTGACTTCTTCTACTCAGACTGCTGGAGTTATAGGTATAGTTATAGATTTAGGTATAGTTGATATGTTGACAGGGGCTATGTGGAAATATCCTGACCATACAACCATTATAATGGAAAAGGAATAAGTCTATTAATAAAATACTTCCCATAATATTAGTTGTTGTTTTATCTTGGTAATGTACGAAATAGCGGCAAATTTAGTATTAATTATTCATTTTGCTTTTATTCTCTTTGTTGTATTTGGCGCATTATTTTTTTTTGCTTCAGCAAAGATTATTTTTATACATATTCCTACCCTAATTTGGGGGTCCTATACCATGTTTACTCATTCCGCATGTCCTCTGACTCATCTTGAAAATTGGCTTTTACATAAAGCCAATCTAGCAACATATTCCGAAGGTTTTATTCAACATTACATAATACCGATTGTTTATCCAATAGGCCTTAGTAAAGATTTACAAATATATCTGGGAATAACCCTAATAGTCCTAAATATAATTATTTATGGTTTTATATTTAATAAACTTAAAATCAGAGATTTTTAGAATGATGTAATTAAAAGAATAATAAATTTAATATTCTACTGCACCAGACAAACTTATTAAGTTGTGTTATAATAAATTATGTGAGTGATTTAGATTTAATTTCAAAACTTCCATCAAACGTAAAACTTCAAAAATCCAGTCTCGGCAACATCGCAAAATATGATTTTAACAGTTTTGAAGAATTGAAAACATTCTTCCTAGAAAACCTTAAATTCTTCAAAGACAACAAATTCAAAACTAAGGCAATTGGCAAGACGATTTATGTTTGGTGTAAGGATTAATATTTAACAAAGGAGGTCAAATGGGTAGTTTTAGTTTAACTTCAAAAGATTGCATTCCTATATACACAGAAAAACCCATCACAGATAAAGACAAATTTTTTAATGATGCCTTTGAATGGTGGTTTAAATATAAATTTTCAGAAGAGGGTATTATTGAATACAAACTTGAAACTACGAAATATAGGATTATAAATGAGTATGTAAGGACATGGAGGTTCTTTGAAAAATTAGAAACATTGCCAGAAGAACACTTTGAAGGGAAAACCTTTTATGATTTTTTAACTGGTATCCAGAGATTTACTTATGTTCCAACCATGAGGAAGGATACATACGATTAAAGTCTGTGGGTTCGAATCCCACTCTCTCCGTAGATAAAATTTACTAATGGAGTAATGATTAACATTTAACAAAGGAGGTCAAAATAGAAACAGTAGATATAATGTCAGACCCAGCAGCAATAAAAGTATTAGCACGTGTTATTATTTCTCTTGCTTTATACATTCCCTTGTATATCTGGCTTAAATAAAAGTGATGAATAAAATACTTCCCATAAGTAAGTGTGTGGCTAGAGTAGTCTTTTAATCAAATGACACATAAGTGCCATCTGATTTTGTGGAGACGGCGGGAATCGAACCCGCGTCCAAGAGCACTCAGTTCTTATTACTACATCTTTAGTTTATCTTTAATTTAATTATAATAAAGTATGAGAAATATATTTTTATTTATTAGTGTTGGAATACTTGCATCGTTAAGTTATGCATCTGAACTTTACAGGGCTTCACCTGAAAAATATATAGGAAAATCTAAGACGATTGAGTTAGATATTGGCAAAGAATATATGGCTGTTACATCTGACCCTCAAGCAACTAAAGCTGCATATGAAATATTATCAGATGGCGGATCAGCTGCTGACGCTGCGATAGCCGCACAACTCGTATTAGGACTAACTGAGCCGCAATCTTCTGGTTTGGGAGGAGGTGCATTTATTATGTATTATGATGCTAATAACAAAACCCTCACAGCATTGGATGGTCGTGAAACGGCTCCTTTAGCTAGTATGCCAGAATATTTTCTAAAGAATAATATAGAACCAATGGGTTTCTACGAAGCTGTACTTGATGGCCGTTCTGTAGGTATACCAGGAACTCCTGCACTTTTAGGGGAACTTCATGAGAGATTTGGTAAAACGAATATGCAAAAACTAATTGAGCCAGCTTTAAATTTAGCTGTTAATGGATTTTCTCCTTCCAAGGGTTTGCTTGAATCTTTAGAGAATGATATTGGTAGACTTGATCAGAGCAACATAGGTAAAGAATATTTTTATAACAAAAAAATCATCAAAAATAATGAGTATGCATCTATATTAAAAAATTTTGCAAATAAGGGCTACGATATATTTTATAAGAGTCCAATCTCAACTAATATCATAAATGCTGTTAATAAAAAAAATGGAGTTCTGACACAAAAAGATTTTGATATCTATAATGTTATAGAGAGAAAGCCAGTCTGTGCTATATTCCAAAAACAAAAGGTTTGCTCGATGGGTGAACCCTCATCAGGCGCGCTTACCATGCTGCAGATATTAAAACTTATTGATCATGACCCAACATGGCATAATTATATAGAGGCTTCAAAACTTGCTTTTGCTGATAGAAATTATTACATAGCCGATCCTGATTTCGTTAAAACCCCAGGTGAGCTTCTGTTAGAGGATAACTATGTTTTAAAAAGGCGCGCTCTAATTTCTAATAATAATGTTATAACTAATGCACAACATGGAACCCCGTCTGGTTGGAAAGAAAGTAACCAAGCTATATATAATGGCCTTAATGAATCAGGTACAACTCATATTTCTATAATTGATAAATATGGGAATGCAATTTCTATGACATCTACAATTGAAAACGCCTTTGGATCAAGAATTATGGCCAATGGTTATCTTTTAAATAATGAGCTTACTGATTTTTCATTCGCTCCTATAAAAAATAATAATCTAGTAGCTAATAGAGTGCAGGCTGGTAAAAGACCGAGGTCATCAATGACACCAACAATTGTTTTTTCTACATCAACCAATAAGCCTATCCTCATTATTGGTTCAGCAGGTGGGAGTAGAATAATAGGGTATGTCACACAAAGAATAATAGATGTCTTATACAATAATATACCTTTGGAAGATGCCATAAACTCTCCCCACATCTTGAGCCGTGGCGGTAATGTTGAGACTGAAGAGCAATCTCTTATCACAGATATTTTGGAACAAAAAGGACATATGCTTAATATTACTTCTCTGGCTAGTGGACTTACTGCAATCCATATTGACTCAGAAAAAAATCTTATAAAGGGTGTCTCAGATCCTAGGCGCATTGGAATTGCATTAGGGAAATAACTTATGTTCATATCTTCTTGCTATAGCATAAATAATATAACTAGATTATAGGCGATAAGATATAAATTAGGTGAAGGAGGAGAATATGATCTCTGGAACTATCAGTGTGTTGACAGTGATGCATAAAATACTTCTCATAATAGAAGTGAGTGTGTAGGTAGGTCTTTTAATCCCAAATATTATCAAAACAGTTATGAATATTGTTATGATTAAGATATAAGAAAAATAATTTTAGATGATGGTTATTTTTCTTTTGAATATTTTTGCGGAATTTCGCAATGCCATTGAAGTTAAAAATAGTGTAATTATTGGTTTGTATTGAGATAAAATTAAAAGATAAAGATAATTAATATATTATGGGAATAAAAACAACATTTCATGAAATGAATTTAAAAGAGATACTAAAGGTACCATTTAAAATGGCTCCTCTCTTTGAAAAATATGATGGTCCCCTAGAATTTAAACATGATAGGGATATGACAGTTCAAAGAGATATTGAGTTGAAAGAGTTAGGTAACCAAATATGGTTTGAATCAGATTTAGCAAAGGAAAAAGATTGGGTTAATAAAGTCGCAGATATTATAGATTATGGTGTAGATTTTAGAAGTCCATATGAAGATATAGTTGATTGGGGTGTAAACAATTCTAACGATTTAGTCATTATGCATAAAGGTAAAGTTGAAGCATGTTTTGTTGCTTGTGCAAGTGGTTGGAATCCAGGTGATAAAAAGGGTAAGACTTTAGAAGAATTACACGAACCTGTTGCCGATTCTGAAGCATTAAGAAAGGCAAGTGATAGTATATGGAAAGCAATGACAAGTGGTCAAATGTTTCACCGATATACATGGGGGATTTCACCTTTAAAAACATATAGTAACCATCTACATTGGCCAAAACCAGATTTCAGTTCTTTAAATGATTTATACTTTAGAGTGGAACATGAAAGAACAATAACAGTAGATGAAGACACAGCTGCTTTTCTTATCGAAGTAGATGTCTGGCCTTTACAACAAATATTTCATCTACATGACACCACATATGACAGTGGTAGAAATTCTTATAGAAAATTAATTAGAGATTCTATCTATAGTATGTCTGATGCTGTATTAGATTATAAAAATTTAGGAAAAGTGAAAAGGTTGTTAAAGAAATCAGAAATGGTTGGAAGATATAACAATCAAAATATTATATGAGGAAAAATGACATGTCTACAGCAACAAATTTTGTTGCGATTAATCTATCAATAAATATAGCTATATAAAGTTTGACAAGAAAGATGAAACATTGCTTGAAAAACAAACTAGTGTGATGACCAATAAGGAATATCACACAGTTTATAAATGCAAAAAAATATTCTAATGCATAGAGATGAATAAAATACTTCCCATAATATTAGTTTCTTTTTTCTAACAAGTTGTGGAAGTGGAAGAAATTATTTTAAATGGAGGTAGATATGTATAAATTGTTTGTTATTTTAATATTATGGATATTTTTTATTCCAAACCTTTATGCAGATAACTATATTGCATCAAGACAAGAATTGTGGTTTTCTGATTCGAGTTATTATAAAACATCTCATCACATAAAAATTGGGAAAAGTGTTATGTTTAATAATTATAATTTTTTTGGTGAAGTAGGTATTGGTGAAGATATTGATGAAGGCACTCCAGTAGGTTCTGGGTCATCATTTGATTATCTTAGATTTGGAGTTAGTAAAACTTTCTTTGATTCTTTTAAAGTTAATGTTAATTATCGTAGTAAGATGAAATCTGATGATAGAGACCTTAACTGGATTGTCATTAATACTAAATATAAATTTTAGGTAGTAATGGCTATGGGTACTCTTGACATTGTGTCTATTGCCTAATGTTTTCAATGGGTGTTGTACTTCAAACTTTCTATTTGCCACTCACTTGCCACAAAACATCAAAAACTAAGGTAAGATTAAAAGAAAACAGGGGGTTTTCTTACTTATGAAAACAAAAATTGATGATGCTTTCGCTTCAAATGCTTGGACAGAAAATAAGACATCAGCTAAATAAATTGTGGGTAAATGCGTGGGTAAATAAATGATATAATAAATCTATGAAATTGTTGTTCTCAATTTTTTTAATATCTTTGATATTAAGCGACAGTGCGTATGGCGATAGTCGTTTTCCCATTACTATAGATTCAAAAGAACAGATCCTAAAAGGAAAAATATTATATAACCAAAACTGCGCTAGTTGTCATAAGAAAGATTTAAGTGGAACCAAAATTTGGAGGTCAGTTGATGCAGATGGCCACACCGTACCACCTCCACTAAATGGTACTGCTCACACATGGCACCATCCTGACAAATTATTACATCAAATTATAAAATATGGATTTGCCAATTTGATGAAGGATTATGAAGGAAAAATGTATGGGTTTAGTGATAGGTTAAGTGACCAAGATATAGATTCTATTCTAGCCTACATAAAATCACATTGGCCTGAGGAGATTTATAAACGTCATCTTAAGATGAGTAGACAATCAAAGCTGTAAGTAAAACTACTAATGATAATGCAAATAACATGCAAATAGTCATAATATATTATGCTGAGTAAGCGTGTGCGCAGGGTAGTCTTTTAATCAAATTAAGACACTATAATAATGAATCAATTAAGAGTGTATTGTGTGCTTGTGTAGTGTGTATCTTTACTTACTTAATGAAATAAATCTTATTAGTCTCTAAAATTATCAAATTGGATTGGGATATTGTACTTTTTATCTTTTATAAGCTGAATGGCCTGCTGTAATTCATCTCTTTTTTTACCAGAAACCCTAATACTATCTCCTTGAATTGCAGCTTGAACTTTTATTTTAGATTGTTTAATTAAAGTTGTAATACTTTTTGCTAATTCTCTATCTATTCCTTCTTGGAGCTCAACAGTTTGCCTTGCGGTATTGTTTGATATCTCGATTTTTCCAGGTTTTAAGATTCTAATATCCATTTTTCTTTTGCTAATAGCCTCTTGTAATACAGAGTCCATTTGTCGTATATGAAAACCTTCTTTAGCTGACAAAAGAATTAATCCATCATTTAAATTAAATTCTGCATCTGTATCTTTAAAATCAAATCTATTTTTTAGCACCCTGTTTGCCTGATCAACAACGTTTGTTAACTCATGTTTATTAATCTCTGATTTAATATCAAATGATGGCATAGGATTTGTGTCGGCAATCTATTAAATGTATAAATATAATATACCGTAATTCTATGGGTAAGGATAGGCTTAGCTTTGCGGGCGGAGAGGAATATCAAGTCATTAATACTAATAACTATAACAAAAATAATATTAACTTATAATAAGCTCTCAATAAAGCCTCATGTCTATTAAAAAAATCAATACCAAATTAATAAAACAAATCTTTTAATTCCTTATTCGATAATTTTATTGGATTATTGTTTAAGCGGTCTAAGTTAATTTCATTTAAGATTTGCTGTATATCATAATCAGTCTCTATTCCTATTTCTTTATAATCTTGTTCTAATGAAAGACTATCCATTAAATCTAGCCAATATGAATAATTGTACTCAAATACTTTAGAACAATGAAATTATTTTGATACAGCTTAACTAACATAGTTTTTAGTGTTTATAATACTATTAATTTGATTATTAATAACTTTGTGTGGTGGGTTATTAGAATTATAGTTCATAACATATTCTTGTTGATTTTTAGTCATCTTAATATAGTCATCAATATTCATACTATGAATGGCATTTATTTTGTCCTGCATATCATCGAATGAAATAAATTTATATTTGATAGGAGAGTCATAATCAAATAGATTTTTGTTATCAGTAAAATCAATGTGCAATACTTTATTTTTAATAGCTAACATTTCTAATAGGAGTGTAGACTGATATGCAACTGTGACTTTACTTTCACTAGAAGCCTTATAGCTACTATATGATTTCACTTGTCCTGTAGTTAGATTAATATCATTACCAAAAATAGATTTATAATAATTTATTTCTTCATCACTCTTTGATCTAATAGCTATCACAATTGATTTATCATTATTCTGACAATAATCTTTTAAATATTTATCTAATAACATATTATTCTCTGATATTTCTTTTGTGATTGCGCACTTTTGTATTCCATCCTTTTTTTTGTAATTTGACAAAAGACAAATATCATATTTTTTAGCAATATCTTGAGATTTCAACTGTGATATACCCAATCTAAGCGAACCGCATGGGAATGATTTATTTATATGAAACCCCATCTTTTTATAAAAATCTATATCATAATCGCCAAAGCAAAAATAATAGTCGTGATTAATTTCTACTGGAGAAATCTTTCTTAAGATATCAAATTCAAATTTTTGTCTGATGCCATTTTGGATTGCCATGTATCTCGCAGTTCTATCATTTCTTATTAACCAGTGATATAACAAGTTATTGTCTATGAATGTAATTACAATCTTCGGGTTATATAAATTGATAGTAGACAGTAAGTATATTTTATACAAATATGATAAAATATTTTTTTCCTTGTTTTTTACTTTTATTATATTTTTTATGAATCTCCAGATCATTGAGGGAGTAATAAAAAATATATTTATTTTACTCTCTATAACCTTATAGGTATATCTTTTGTCAATCACATGATTTGTAAATAAATATTCACCTATACTATCTAGAATTACAATATCTACCTCTTCAGGTTTCTTAAATTTGATATACATTAATTTTTATTATTTAAATATTAGGATGTGGTTTTCTTCAACCCTGTACTTTATAGAACCATGGTAACCTTTCGGGCGGGGAAGTGTCAAAATTAAATTAATTTAAAAAATCTTGAATCTCTTGATTGAAAATGAAGTCATTTTTTGTTAGTGCTCTTCTAAGATAAAGTCCCTTTAAGGACACAACTCTACTAAGCGCGACATATGTTTGTCCATGAGCAAAGGCTCCATAATCCATATCTATTATTACATTTTCAAAAGTTTGTCCCTGACATTTATGAATTGTTGCGGCCCAAGCAAGTTTTAATGGATATTGTATAAATGTTGCACTTACAGAAGGTATGATTTTATTATCTGAGATTTTATAATTAAATTTTTCCCACTTCTCTTTTTCTAATTTATAAATTTCATCTTTTAATTGTATATAAATATTATTCTTGGTGAGTTTATCAATTATTGCCAATGTTCCATTAACCCAATTTTTTCCATTCTTAGTCAACATAACTTGTGCGCCGACTTTCAATTTAAGATTCTCTGCAACTGGGTTTCCAGAAAAACTTCCATCTTGTTCTGCTTCATAAGAAAATTCATTTTTCTTAAGATTTTTTAGATTTCTCGAGTTAATATTATTAACCTTATTATTTGTTGGGGACAAAGTTATAATTTCTGATGGAATTTCATCATCATTCGTAATCACTCTTTTATTAAATTCACTGAGATCATCGTCCTCTAACATAGAACTTCTAGCCTTATCAAGTAATTCAATTAATTTTTTATCCTTTTGTCGATAGACTTTTTTTAATTCATACTTTACTAAATCTAAAGAATTAACAATATTAGAATTAAAAAAGAATTGACCATCGGGATAAAGTTTTTCCATAACTTCGATATCATCTGAAGTTATTACAGGTGGTAGTTGAAATAAATCACCCACCAGTATAATTTGAATACCTCCGAAAGGTTTTTCATTATCCCTGGTTAATTGCAATGTATAATTTATTGCATCTAAGATATCCGGTCTCAGCATTGAAACCTCATCAATTATAATTGAATCAATTTTATTAATGAGTCTTCTATTATAATGTTTTTT
>Ga0066860_10000176_pt1 | contig 26795 bp, 26 predicted proteins | sample ETN07SmetaG_FD_65601 | JGI IMG/M metagenome (GOLD analysis project Ga0066860, IMG submission 65601) | Marine microbial and viral communities from oxygen minimum zone, Eastern Pacific Ocean - ETNP2014F14-07SV275 | ecosystem: Environmental > Aquatic > Marine > Oceanic ... | reverse complement strand
ATCCTCGGGCTCGACCAGTCGCTGCTGGTGCAATACGGGCGCTTCATTTCGAGCCTGGTGCAGGGCGATTTCGGCAATTCCTACGTCTTCCGCCAGCCCGCGATGACCTTGATTCTGGAGCGTCTGCCCGCTACCGTCGAAATGGTGCTGGTCGCCATGGCGCTGGCGCTTGCGGTGGCCATTCCGCTCGGCGTCTATGCCGGCGCCAACCCGAACTCCCGCATTAGCCGCACGATCATGGCAGGCTCCCTTCTGGGCATCTCGCTGCCCGGCTTCTGGGTTGGCATGGTGCTGATCTTCCTCTTCGCGGTGCATTGGGGAATCTTCCCCTCCTCGGGCCGGGGCGACACGGCCGAGCTTTTCGGGTTGCGCATCAGCCTACTGACCGCCGACGGCTGGCATCACATCATCCTGCCAGCAGTGACACTCTCGCTCGCCACCATGGCGATTCTACTGCGCATGACCCGCGCGGGCATGATGGAAGTGGGGCGGCAGGACTTCATGAAGTTCGCCCGCGCCAAGGGCGCGCCGCGCCGCGACGTGCTCTACAAACACGGGCTGAAGAACGCGCTCATTCCAGTCATCACCATCTTCGGTCTGCAACTGGGCGATCTCATCGCCTTTGCCACGATCACCGAGACGATCTTTTCCTGGCCCGGCATGGGCAAGCTCTTGATCGACAGCATCTACCGCGCCGACCGCCCAGTGATCGTCGTCTACCTGATGCTGGTGGCGTTGATCTTCGTGGTGATCAACTTCCTTGTCGACATCGTCTACACGCTGATCGACCCGCGCATCACGTTGAAATGAGGGCGGTAACATGACGGCACTTTTCCAATCCGAGTTTTTCTACAATTACCGCCGCAGCTCCTCGGCAATGATCGGCAGTGCGCTGATGGCGTTCTTTGCCCTCGCGGTGCTGCTTGGCCCCTTCCTCGTGGCGCAGGACCCCTATGACATCGCCGCGCTGAACCTGATGGACAGCTACAAGCCGCCCGTCTGGCTCGAAGGGGGCGACCCGCAGTTCTGGCTCGGTACCGACGGGCAGGGGCGCGACGTCTGGGCTTCGATCCTCTACGGCGCGCGGATTTCACTGTTCATCGGGCTGGTGGCCATGGTGGCGTCCTGCTTCATCGGCACGCTACTGGGTTTGATTGCGGGGTTCTATGGCGGTCTCGTCGACAGCGTCATCATGCGCATTGCCGACATCCAGCTTTCCTTCCCCTCGATCCTGATCGCGCTGTTCTTGATGTCCGCTGTGGGCACCGGCATCGATAAGGTGCTGATCGCGCTGACGGCCGTCGGCTGGGTGGTCTATGCCCGGACCGTGCGCGGCTCGACCCTCTCGGAGATCGAGAAGGAATACGTGCAGGCCGCCAAGGTCGCGGGTCTGCCGAACCACAAGATCATCCGCAAACATGTGCTGCCCAACGTGCTGACGCCCCTTATCGTCATCGCGACGATCCAGGTGGGCACCTTCGTGCTGATCGAGGCGTCGCTGTCATTCCTCGGCGTGGGCGTGCCGATTACCCAGCCGTCGCTGGGGCTGTTGATCAAGAACGGTTTCGACGTGCTGTTTTCGGGCCTGTGGTGGACCAGCGTCTTTCCCGGCGTGGCGATCATGATGCTGGTCTTTGGGATCAACCTTTTTGGTGATTTCCTGCGCGACGAACTAAACCCGAGGCTGAAATGATGCGCGATACGGTACAGCAGAAACTGCTCGAGGTCCGCGACCTCAGGACCCATTTTCACACTTTCGCAGGCACGGTGAAGGCCGTGAACGGCGTCAGCTTCGACATTGCGGCGGGCGAGGTCATGGGCCTCGTGGGCGAGAGCGGCGGCGGCAAGTCGGTCGTCGGCTTCTCGATCCTCGGGTTGATCGACAGCCCCGGCAAGATCGAGGGCGGGGAGATCCTGCTCAACGGCGAAGACCTCGTGAAGGCCGGTGAGGCGCGGCTGCGTGAGATCCGGGGGCGCGATATCTCAATGGTGTTCCAAGACCCGATGACCTCGCTCAACCCGCTGCATACGGTGGGCCGGCAGATGGACGAGGTGCTGCGTCTGCATAGCGACTTGGACACTGAGGCGCGTCACGCAGCCTGTGTCGAGATGCTTGAGAGCGTCGGCATCAGCCGCGCGGCAGAGCGGTTGAAAGCCTATCCGCATCAGTTCTCGGGCGGGATGCGCCAGCGCGTAGTGATCGCCATCGCCTTGCTAGCGCGGCCTCGGTTGATCATCGCGGATGAGCCGACGACGGCGCTCGACGTGACGATCCAGAGCCAAATCCTAAAACTGATGCGTCGCCAGATCGCCGAAAAGGGCGCTTCTATGATCCTCGTCACCCACGATCTCGCCGTCGTGTCGGAGATGGCCGACCACATTACAGTGCTCTACTGCGGCAACGTGGTCGAACGCGGGCGCACCCGCGAACTAATCGAAGCCCCCGCGCATCCCTATACCCGCGGACTGATCGACAGCATCCCCGATCTGTCGAACCGGCACGAACGGCTCAAACAGATCCCCGGCACCGTACCGGACATTCGCAACCTGCCCCGGGGGTGCAACTTCCGCGACCGCTGCCCGCGTGCGCAGGCCATTTGTGCGGAGATAGAACCCGATCTGATGCCGCAGCGTGGCTCGCTATCGGCGGCCTGCCACTTTCCTCTAAGCCCCGGAGACACCGCATGACCGATGCCCCTGCACCGATGCTCGACGTGCGCAATCTTGAAATGCATTTTTCCTTGGGCGGTTCCGTCCTCGACCGACTGCGCTTTGGCAAGAAGGGTCCTCGCATTGACAAGCCTGTGGTCCGCGCTGTTAACGGGGTGAACTTCACCATCGAACGCGGTGAGATTATGGCGCTCGTGGGCGAGAGCGGCTGTGGCAAGTCTACCGTCGCCAAGACCATTGCACGCATCTACAAACCCACGGGCGGTGAACTGCGCATTGATGGTGAGGACGTGGCCGAGCACGACTTTGCGCAGATGTTGCCCGTCCGCGCAAAGATGCAGATGATCTTCCAGGATCCCTATGCCTCGCTCAACCCCCGCCAAAAAGTGCGCGACATCGTGGCGGAACCGCTGCTGCAGCAGACCAAGACCACTGCCGAACGGCGCGAGGTGCCGAAGAAGATCGAAGCGCTTCTGGCGAAGGTCGGTCTTAATGCCGAACACGCAGGGCGCTATCCACACCAGTTCTCCGGCGGCCAGCGCCAGCGTATCGGCATCGCGCGGGCGCTTTCTGTCACCCCGGGGCTGATCGTCGCGGACGAGCCTGTCTCAGCGCTCGACGTCTCGATCCAGGCGCAGATCCTGAACCTTATGAAAGACCTGCGCGACGAGTTCGGTCTCGCCTATCTCTTCATCAGCCATGACCTCTCGGTCGTGCATCACATCGCCGACAAGATCGGCGTCATGTACCTTGGTTTCATGGTCGAGAACGCTCCGCGTGACGTGCTGTTCTCGCGCCCGCGTCATCCCTACACACGCGCCCTTCTCTCGGCCGCACCCAGCATCAAAGAAAATCGGGATAAAGAAGAAATCGAGCTTACGGGCGAGGTGCCTTCAGCGCTCTCGCTGCCTTCGGGATGCTGTTTCCGCACCCGCTGCCCCTTTGCATGGGACCGCTGCGCGGCTGAACGGCCCGCCTTGCGCGATGTGGGCGACGGCCAAACCGTCGCTTGCCACTTGATTGATGAGCCGGAAAGGGATGTTGCATGACCCTGATCGCACAGGCCCGGCTGGGCCTTCACGACCCGCATGACTGTACCGACGCCAATGACGAGCTGACGGTGATGCACGCCATCTACGACACGCTGGTGAAACGCGACGGGCAGGGTTTCGTCCCCGCGTTGGCGCGGGGCTGGGAGGTTTCGCAGGACGCGCGGGTCTGGACCTTCGACCTGCAACCGGACGTGACCTTCCACGACGGCACCCCCTGCGACGCGAAGGCGGTGGCCGCCTCGCTCAATCGCATGACGCGGGAAGACAAGGGCTATACCCTGGGCGCGCCGGCAGTCTGGCGGCAGTTTCTGGGCGGAGCCAAGCTAGAGGTTCTGGCGTCGACGCGGCTGCGTGTCACGCTGACCGCGCCGATGGCGGATTTGCTCGACGTGCTAGAGCAGGGCTTCATCGCAGCGCCTTCGGCTTTCGCGGCGCTTGATGCGGGCGACCATACTGCGCAGGTCGGCAGCGGGCCCTACCGGATCACCGAGATCACGCCCGAGCGCATAAGTGCCGAACGGGTGGCGGGGCATTTCTCCGGCAGCCCGGCGAATGAGACCGTCACATGGCTGCTGGAAGCTGATGCCGCCAAGCGTCAGGCGATGCTGGCGGAGGGGAAGGTGCAGGTCGCCAATGGCCTCGACTTCGCGGCCTCGCGCAGCCTCGGCACCATGCGGCATGAATTCCTGTCACCGGTCGCGATCATCTACCTGCTGAATGCCGCACGCGGCCCGCTGGCTGATGCCCGCGTCCGCCGGGCGCTGAGCCTTGCCGTCGACCGCGAGGCCATCATCCAAACAGTGATGCAGGGCGCTTCACGTCCCTTGCGCGGTTTCGTTAGCCCGAACCATTTCGGCGCCGGGACGGGGCAGGGCGCGCAGATGGACCGTGACACCGCCCGCGCTTTGCTGGCTGAGGCGGGGCATGGTGACGGCCTGACGCTCGACGTCGATTGCCCGACGCGCCTGCCGGATGAAGCCGAACGGTTGACTGCCGCCCTTGGGGAACAACTCAAGGAGGTGGGGATCACCCTCAACGTGCACATCCACCCCGAGCGCGAAGACTACGCCCATATGGTCCGCCGCAAGGAAATCCGCGACCTCTGCGTCTTCGATAGCAGCCCGATGAGCACCTACCGCGTGCTCTACGAGAAGATCGACAGCCGCGTGGCCGGCTCCTGGTGGCAGGGCTATGCCAACCCGCAGATCGAGGCTTTGATCGACAAGGGCCGAGTCATGCCCGACCGCGCCGCCCGCGCGCAGGTCTGGCAAGAGGCCTACCGTCTGCTGCAGGAAGATCCCGCGTGGCTCACGCTCTATAACCCGCTGCGGGTGATCGGCATCGCGGGGGAGCATCCCGATTTCACCATGCCCGCTGATGGGGTGATCGACGTGACCGCATTACCGCATCTGCCGGAGGTGGCCCATGCAGGCTGATACGCTCCTTACCGGCGGCACGGTCATCACCATGGACCCCGCCCGGCGGGTGATCGAGGCGGGGGCCGTGGCGGTGCGTGACGGCAAGATCGTGGCCATCGGTCGGGCCGCCGAACTTGGCGAACAGGTCGAGACCGCTGAAGTCATCAACTGCACCGGCCATGTCGTCTTTCCGGGGCTCGTGGATGTGCATGCCCACGCCGGCCATGGTCTGATCAAGACCATGGGCATGCACGCAGGCGATCGTTGGGAAGCGATCTGCGGCGAGGTCTATACGCAGATCTCGCCCCCCGATTTCTGGCGCGCCGAAGCGCGGTTGGCGGCGCTTGAGCGGCTGCGCTTCGGCGTGACCACCGGCGTATCGCTTTTGGGTGGCGGCGACACGATCATGCGCAGCGACGATCCCGCCTATGCCGCCGCACACTGCGAGGGCGTGCTGGAGGTCGGCACCCGCAGTGTCGTGGCCATTGGTCCCACCCGCGTGCCTCACCCGCTGATCTATGCCGATTGGAAGACCGGCGAACGGCGGCCCTACCCGGTAAGCTTCGAGCAGCAGTTCGACACCGCGAAAACCGTGGCCGAGGACTGGCACGACACCCACGCGGGCCGGATCAACATCGCCATGCTCTACCCCGTGCTGCGCGACGAGCACGAACGCGATATGGTCCCCGAAAATTACGCCGCCGCCTGCGCGCAGACCCAAGCCGTGCAGGCCCATGCCCGCGACAAGGGGTTGGTGTTTACGCAAGACGGCCATTGGCGCGGCTCGATCCGGCGGGCACAGGAACTGGGGACACTGGGGCCGAACGCGTTACTGTCGCATTGCATCGACCTGCATGACGACGAGATGGCCGCGGTCGCCGAAACAGGCACCAAGATCGCACATAACCCTTCGGCCAATGCCTCGATCTCGGGGCGTTGCCCGGCGGTGGAGATGATGGACATGGGCGTTTGCGTCGGTCTCGGCTCGGACGCCACGGCGCCGGACCGCTCGGGCGACATGTTCCGGCACATGCAGCAGGCGATGCATTACCACCGGCGCCATTTCCGTGACGCCGACGTGCTGCCGATCGGCAAGGTGCTGGCCATGTGCACCATCGACGGGGCGTGCGCGATCGGGATGGAGGACCGCATCGGCTCGCTTGAGGTCGGTAAACAGGCCGATATCGTAACCATGGACCTCGCCCGTCCGCATCTTCAGCCCGGAAACATGGCGGTGCACCGGATGGTCTGCTTTGCCAACGGCAACGACGTGAGCAACGTGATGGTGGGCGGCGAAATGGTACTGCGCGACGCCCGCGCGACACGGCTCGACGAGGGTGCCGTGCTGCGCGAGGCAACCGCGCAGGCGGAGCTCATGATCGCCCGCCTCAGCGGCGCGGCGGACCTCGAATTGCCCGCGGATTTCTGGGGCAGCGCCCACCACGGCACGGAAGGCCAGGCATGACCATCTACATCGTCAATCCTAACAGCAGTCAGCATGTGACCGACGGCATCGACCACGCCGTTGACCCGATGCGCGCGGCCTCCTCGGTGCCGATCGTGGCGCGGACGCTGGCCGAAGGCCCCCCGGGGATCGAGACGCAGGCCCATGTCGACGGCGTGGTCGGCCCGATGCTGGCGCATTGCGCGGCCCTCGAGGATCAGGCGAGCGCCTTTGTCGTCGCCTGTTTCTCTGACCCCGGTCTGGCCGCCCTGCGCGAACAATCGGCGCAGCCCGTCCTGGGCATCGCGGAAGCGGCGGTGCTGACGGCGATGACGCTGGGCCAGCGCTTCGGTATCATCTCGATCCTGCGGCGTTCGATCCCGCGCCACATGCGCTACCTTGGCGCCATGGGGGTGATGGACCGCCTTGCGGGCGACGAACCACTGGAACTGGGCGTGCTGGAATTGGCCGACGAGACCCGCACCTTCGAGCGGTTGAAGACCGTCGGCACCTCGCTGCGCGACGACGCGGGGGCGGATGTCTTGATCCTCGGCTGCGCCGGGATGACCGCCTTTCGCGGTAAGCTTGAAACAATCCTCGGCGTGCCCGTCATCGAGCCCTGTCAGGCGGCCACCGCCATGGCGATTGGCCGGGTCGCCCTGCAACACACAAGGTAGGAGAAAACATGTCCGCACTCACAGCAGAAGCGAAAGGCGTCTTTGTCATCGCCGTGACCCCCTTTCACCCCGATGGCCGCATCGACATGGAAAGCTGCGACCGCATGGTCGACTTCTATCTCGAGGTGGGGGCCACGGGCCTGACGGTCCTGGGCATGATGGGCGAGGCCCCGAAGCTCACGGTCGAGGAATCGCAGGAGGTCGTTGCCCGCATCCTGAAACGTGTCGATGGCCGTGTGCCGGTCGTCGTGGGCGTTTCGGCCCCCGGTTTCGCGCAGATCGACACGCTGACGCGCGCGGTGATGAAGTTGGGCGCCGCCGGTGTCATGGTGGCCCCACCGGGAAGCCTGCGCACTGACGATCAGATCGTGAACTATTACCGGCAGGTGGCCGAGGTGCTGGGCGACGTGCCCTTTGTGCTGCAGGACTTCCCGCTCGTGACCGGTGTGCAGATCGCACCCTCGGTGATCGCCCGGATCGTCAATGATCTGCCCACCTGCGTCTGCCTGAAACACGAGGATTGGCCGGGCCTGGAGAAGATCTCCGCTCTGCGGGCCGAGGGCATGCTGGAGCGCCCACTGTCGATCCTTTGCGGCAACGGTGGGCTGTTCCTGCCCGAGGAGATGGGCCGCGGCGCTGACGGCGCGATGACCGGCTTCGCCTATCCGGAGATGATGGTGCAGGTGGTCGATCTGTGCAGCCGTGGCGAGACCGCCCGCGCGCAAGACATCTTCGACGCCTACCTGCCGCTGGCACGTTTCGAGCAGCAGCCGGGCCTGGGTCTGGCGATCCGCAAATACACGCTCGCGAAACGCGGCATCATCGCCAATGACGCGCAGCGCCGTCCCGGTGCCGCGCTGAGCGAAGCCACCCGCGCCGAGGTCGACCGGCTGATCGCGCGACAGGAAAAACGATTGAAGGAATTGAACTGATGGATCTCGAACTGAACGGCAAACGCGCGCTCGTACTGGGGGCCAGCCGGGGCCTCGGCATGGCGATCGCCAAGTCTCTGGCCGCCGAGGGCGCCACCGTCTTTGCCGCCGCGCGCAGCCGCGACAAGATCGCCGACTGGGCCGAAGGCATGGAGAACGTGAACCCGGTGCAATGCGACCTGTCGGACCTCGCCCAGGTCGATGCGCTGGCCGATCAGCTGCTCTCGGACGGCGGCGCGGACATCATCGTCAACAACGGCGGCGGCCCGCCCCCGGGTTCAGCGCAAGCGGCCGAGCGCGGCCAGTGGCTTGCGCATTTCGAGGCGATGGCGGCAAACCTCTCTCACCTCAACACGCGGCTTCTGCCCGAGATGAAGGCCCGCGGCTGGGGCCGGATCATCTCGATCACCTCCTCGGGCGTGGAGCAGCCCATTCCGAACCTCGCGCTCAGCAACGGCATCCGCTCGGCGGTTGTGGGCTGGTCGAAGACGCTGGCCAATGAGGTCGCCGGCGACGGCATCACCGTCAACGTGGTCATGCCAGGGCGCATCCACACGCAGCGGGTCGACGAGCTCGACGCCGCTGCCGCCAAGCGTACCGACAGCGTCGTGGCCGAGGTGGCCGCCAAGTCCCGCGCCACGATCCCGGCGGGCCGCTACGGCAAGCCCGAGGAATTCGCCGACGTGGTGACCTTCCTCGCATCGGCCCGCGCGGGATACGTCACCGGGTCGCGCATCCGCATCGACGGCGGGTCGATCAAAGGGGTTTGATCAGGATCGATCAACGAGAGCAAAGCCGCCAATAGGGTGCTTAGGCCGCGATGGTTGCTACAAACAGGGTGACCACCCGAGGCCTGTTCGCATCAAAAGAGGCCGGCTAAGCGCGCGCAAGGGTATGCCATCGCGCTAGTCAGGCTGCCATCAACATCTCGTTGCTTGCGCGCGCACCTGTACATCGACCGCAGCGGGCGATTGAGGAGCGCAGGCTTACTTTAACGTGGCAAGATAGCTGCCATAGTCATTCTTGGTGAACATCTCGGCGCGCTCAGCGAGGGCCGCTTCGCTGATCCAACCATATTTAAAAGCGATCTCTTCCAGACAACCGGTTTGCAAACCCTGCCGTTCGGTCAGCGTGCGGACAAAATTCCCTGCGTCCAACAGGCTGCCATGGGTGCCAGTATCCAACCAAGCATAGCCACGGCCCATGCGCTCGACCTGCAGTTTGCCCGCTTGTAGATACTGGCAAAGCAGTGAGGTGATTTCTAACTCACCCCGCGCCGATGGCTGAACCTCTGCGGCATGTTTCGGGGCATCTCCGTCAAGGAAATAGAGACCTGTTACGGCGTAGTTCGAAGGCGGCACATCAGGTTTTTCGATGATCTCTTTGGCTATGCCATCCGCATCAAAGCTGACGACACCGTAACGTTTTGGGTCAGAGACGTGATAGCCGAACACCGTGCCCCCTTCGATACGCGCATCTGCGGCGGCCAGCATATCCGGCAGCCCATGGCCGAAAAATATGTTGTCACCGAGCACCATGGCCGAAGGCGCACCGGCAAGAAAGTCTTCGGCCAGTAGATATGCTTGGGCCAGACCATCGGGGTTTTCCTGCACGATGTAGGAAAGGTTGATCCCCCATTGGCTGCCGTCGCCCAACGTCCGAATGAACTGCTCTTGATCCTGCGGCGTGGTGATTATGGCGATGTCACGGATGCCACCGAGCATGAGAACCGAGAGCGGGTAGTAGATCATCGGCTTGTCGTAAATTGGCAGCAGTTGCTTCGAAATCCCCATGGTGATCGGGTAAAGCCGCGTGCCGGAGCCTCCAGCGAGAATAATGCCTTTGCGTTTGCTCATGATCGGACTCCAAGGTCTTTGAGTATATGCGTCAGGGTCTCGCGCCAATCCGGCCTGATGATGCCGAAGGCAGTTCCTGTAGCGCTACAATCAAGCCGTGAATTCAGCGGGCGTTGGGCGGGTGTCGGATAGGCTGATGAGGGGATATCCTCTATCGCGCAGTTCAGCCCCGCCTGAGCGAAGATTTCGCGTGCGAAATCGGCCCAGCTGACATCCGGCGCGCCGGCGAAATGATATGTGCCGCTTTTGATCGGATCCTCTATCAGATGCCGCGCGATAGCATGACAAGCCCCCGCGATCTCGGCAGCGCCGGTGGGGCCGCCGATCTGGTCGGCGACAATGTTGAGGGCGTCACGCTCTGCCCCGAGACGCAGCATGGTTTTGACGAAGTTCGACCCATGTGCGGAAACCACCCAAGAGGTGCGCAGGATGGCAAAGGTGCCGCTCGCCGCCCGTACCGCTTGCTCTCCGGCAAGTTTGCTACGGCCATAAGCGCTAAGAGGGGCAGCTTGATCCTCTGCCTGCCAGGGCAAGTCGCCGCTGCCGTCGAAGACATAATCGGTCGAAATCTGGACGAAGGGGATGGCTAGTGCCGCACAGGCACAGGCCATGGCGCCCGGGGCCGCACCGTTGATTATGGTGGCGCGCGTTTCCTCCTCCTCGGCGTTGTCGACCGACGTATAGGCAGCCGTGTTGATCACCGCATCGGGGCTTCTTTGGTAGATCAGGTCAGCGCAGATCTCAGGAGTCTCTAGATCAGCAGCGTCACGGCCGTAGCATTCTGTTCCCTCCAAGGCGGCGAGTTCGCGCGCGACCTGACCGGTCTTTCCGAAGACAAGAATAGCCATGCTCTCACCCCTTGGTGCCAAGGCGCTGACTCACGCCATCGCTGTTCTGCAGCGCGCGCCACCAACCTTCATTATTGAGATACCACTGCACTGTAAGCTCCAGCCCCTCTTCCACCGTTACCGACGGCCGCCAGCCTAGTTCATCACGGATACGGCTGGGATCAATGGCATAGCGCAGATCATGGCCCGCGCGATCCTGCACGAAGGTGATCTGATCGGCGTAGGGCGTTTCCTTGGGGCGCTTTTGATCAAGAATGCTGCATATGGTCTTCACAAGGTCGATGTTGCGGGCCTCGTTCTCGCCGCCAATGTTATATCTGCGCCCCGAGGCGCCTTTTTCCAAGACCAGCAGCAGCGCGTCTGCGTGGTCTTCGACGTAAAGCCAGTCGCGCACGTTCAGCCCTTGACCGTAAACCGGGATCGGCTTGCCTGCCAAAGCGTTCAGGATCACCACCGGCACCAGTTTTTCAGGAAAGTGGAAGGGCCCGTAATTGTTGGAGCAGTTCGTCAACACAACCGGCAGACCATAGGTCTCATGCCATGCGCAGACCAGATGATCGCTGGATGCTTTGGAGGCCGAGTACGGCGAGCGCGGGTCATAAGGCGAGTCTTCGGTGAACATACCCTCTGCACCAAGCGAGCCATAGACTTCATCCGTCGAGATGTGGTGAAAGCGGAACGCTTCCGGTTTACCCTGCGCCACCCAATAGCTCCTCGCGGCTTCCAGCATGCTATAGGTGCCGATGATATTGGTCTGGATGAAATCCCCGGGCCCGTCGATTGACCGGTCCACGTGGCTTTCAGCGGCCAAATGCATCACCGCATCTGGCAGATGCTCCGTAAAAATACGATTCAGCGCCGGGCGGTCGCGGATGTCGGCATGCTCAAAGGTATAGAGCGGATCATCCGCCACGCTGACGAGGTTTTCGAGGCAACCCGCATAGGTCAGTGCATCAAGGTTGACGACCTCATGCCCCCGCGCTACCGCCAACCGGATTACTGCCGAACCGATAAATCCAGCTCCGCCCGTCACCAGAATTTTCATGCCGTCTTTCCGTAAGTAAATGGGCTGTTGAAAGCTGTCCAATGCGTGGCCCTGGCGTCTTTGTCAGAGAAGATTGCCTCCCCGGTTATGCCCCAATCTATGCCAATATCAGGGTCGTCAAAACGCACAGCCCTATCGCATTCGGGAGCGTAGTAATCGGTGCACTTATAAATGATCTCTGTATAAGGCGCGCGCGTGACAAAGCCGTGCAGGAACCCTTTGGGTATCAGCAATTGCAATCCGTTCTCGGCGGTTAGGTCATAGCCGACCCATTGGCCATAGGTCGGGCTGCCCTTGCGGATATCCACCGCGACATCGAACAGCGCGCCTTGCCCGCAGCGTACCAGCTTGTCCTGTGCATGGGGCGGATTCTGAAAATGAAGCCCGCGCACGGTGCCAACTGCGGCAGAGATAGAATGATTGTCTTGCACGAAATCTAACGCGATCCCATGTTTCGCTAGTGTCTTGCGGTTCCAACTTTCGGAAAAGAACCCTCGCGCATCGCCGAACCTCGTGGGTTTCAACAATAGGACTCCCGGTAGGACGGTATAGCTTACTTGCATGATGGCTAATTCTCGGACTGCTTCTTGTTTTTCTTAGCAAGCAAAAGGTGTCTTGTCATGTGAAGGAAGGTAGGGAGTGAGATAGGACCACTAGAACGAGCCGGTTTGGGATAATGGTACTAGTCGGCCCAACTTACATAGAGAATAGGTTTTGTGGACCGGGCCCCGTTTCACTAGACACCTAAGCGGTTTTGATCTTGGTTCTGATAAACTCTCAGGGCGAGCGCCAAATTGGGCCACTGTGTGATTGGTTGTCATTATAGTCCTCGATCCATTCTCCTATCAAATTTAAAACGGTTTCGGCATTGGGTAGCGGATTGACGCGCACGTAATCGCGCTTGAGCGTTTTCACGAAGGCCTCTGACATGCCGTTGGATTGCGGGCTGGCGACTGGGGTGAAGCATGACTTCAGGCCGAGCTGGCGAGCGAAGATGCGGGTTTCCTTTGCTGTGTAAGCGCTTCCATTGTCGGATAAGACCTCGACCACCTCTGGCGCACGATAGCTGCCGAAGCGTTTCTCGACCGCCTCCAGAAGCATGTCACGCACGTCCGAGCCGCTAATCCCGGCATTGGCGACGGCCCGCCAGGCAATGATCTCACGATCATGAGCATCGAGCAGAAACGCTGCACGGATAATGTCGCCATTCCAACAGGTGAACTCCAGCCCGTCAGAGCACCAGCGCAAGTTCGACCGCATCATGACGACCTTGCCGTCATGGATGCGTTCGGGCCGGTCGAAGCCAGATCGCTCCAGCAGCAGGTTATTGGCCTTCATGATGCGATAGACGCGTTTATGATTTGCCGGGGCCAGGCCTTCTGCCTTGAGTTCTCGGTTCAACACTGCACAGATCCGACGGTAGCCATAGGTTGGGCGCTCCGCCACCAAACGCTCGATACGTGGCAACAGCGCCGCGTCTTGAGCTTTATGATAGCTCCGACGCGGCTCCGTGCTTCCTCTCTGTCGTTCATGCAAGTTCGAGCGGGATACGCCTAACGTCTGCGCCACCGCCTTCACCGGGAACCGCCCGGTTTGAGGTGCCGCAGGCACGCGCAAGCAAGGTCGTTTTTTTGAGCGGGACTTTTCGAGCGCTTCCTTCAAGTTTTCCACTTCCAGGATCTTGCATCCCGGCTGTCGTTCGAGTTCTCCGACGCGGACTTCCATATCTCGGACAGTTTTGTTGCTGGTCACGCTGTCATCCCCTGTTACGGCGACCCTCCCTCCTTCGGGCATCAATCTACGTCAACGATACAACAGATTGGGGCCAAGCCATTGCGACGACCAATGACGGAAACGCTATCCCCGCCGTAGAGGGTCTCTTCAACGATACGCAGCTTTTCTGCCGCCGACCGGCGTCGACGGCGTCCGCCATAAGCAATGTTTTCCATCTCAGATATATGTACATGCCTAAGGATATCCCTAAGCCTTGTGTGGTTGCCGTCCGTAGTGCAAGAGCCATTCTGACTTTTAAACGTGTGATCGAGTTCGGTCTTGTGTCAGGCCTCAAATTTGCGGCTTTGCTTTGGTCGGAGCCGCGGGCCGGTATGGTGATCCGCGGATTGGGTCCAAATCTCCTTGGCGAGCTTGACGCTCCTTGGCTTAAACTGGTTTCCACAATCTGGATCTGTTCGATCATGCGCCCATTCACGTCATCGACTTCTCACACCTCCTTGCCGGGCTTGGCTTTTAGTTCGTCGGCATGTCACATAGCCGCAGCCAAGGCCGGATCTCGATAATCTTCGTTTTTGATCAGCATAGCCCAGATCGTTCGCGCCATCTTGTTCGCCAGCGCGACTGCCACCAACATCCGTGGCTTCCTTGACAATATGCGCGCCAACCATGATCCCGCCTTAGGCGGCTTACGGCTAGCCCAATTCACACAAGCCATCGCGCCGATGATTAGCAGCCTTCGGATATCAGCCTGACCAGCTTTCGATACCCGGCCTAGCCTTTCTCTACCACCAGACGAAAATTGCCGGGGAACGAGCCCAAGCCAGGCCGCAAAATCGCGACCACAGCGGAAGTTCTCCATAGCTGGCGCGAAGGCTTCAATAGCCAACGCGGTCACCGGACCTACGCCTGGCATAGTCTGAAGCCGCCGCGCGGACTTACTATGTCGGGATAATTCCGTGAGCCTCTTCGTTTTCTTCTCAATTCGCGCCGTCTGGTCACCAATCTGAGCTAACAAATCGTGGCACTCTTCCCGAACAAGCTCAGGGAGGTCGATCTCGTCCCCTTCGATCACGGCCTTGATCTGCTTGATGCGACCAATACCGAGTGGAATGACTTGACCGTATTCGTAAAGCATCGATCGAAGCGCGTTTACCAATTCCGTCCTCTGACGAACCACACGTTCGCGTGCTCGGAACAGGGCAGCCCGTGCTTGCTGCTCAGAAGTCTTAGGCTGCACAAACCGCATCTCTGGCTGGCGCGCAGCAATAACAATTGCTTCCGCATCTGCAGCATCGTTCTTTTGGCGTTTGACGAAGGGTCGTACATATTTTGGTGCAATCAGTTTTACATCATGGCCCGCTTTGGCTAGTTCGCGGGCCCAGTAATGGGAACTTCCGCAAGCTTTTATTTATGACAAGTGCTGGCGGTTGCTCCGTGATGAATCGGAAGAATTGTCCACGTGACAGTTTCTTCCGGCACTTCACATGACCTGTCATCGATGCCACGTGAACCTGGAAAGCATTCTTCGCCAGGTCAATCCCGATCATTGTATCCTTCATGTCGCCATCCTCTCTATTCTGGGGCTGTGCCAGCCACAATTTTGGCACAACACGATGCCGTTTGGGGAGGACGGCAACCACCCCATCTCCTTGGTCAGCCCAAGGTGTCTGTTCGAAATGGGGGCCTGTTCATCGCCCCATCTCATACGACGTGCTACAGTCGCGCCGTCCCTGTCTACAACGCAGATCGAAATCTTTTTCAGCGACATCCAAACCGACGTAGTATTCCATAGGTAGTTCTCCTCTCGGCTTATATCCATGAGACCAGCATACCGGGCCTCGTTCGCCGCCTGAGAGCGACCGCTGCAATCACACGCTGTCGTGTGAGGATCTTAGACAGCAATTGCACCGCGTAAGATATTGCGATTCATGTAAATAATACCGATTAGCAGCTTCTTGTCATCGACCCGAGGCTTTCCTTTCGACTTGGGAAAGAAGGGAGCCAAACGGGCCATCTGCGCGTCGGTCCGCCAGAAAAGAAGGCTAATACCTATGCTTCATTTTCCGAGCGGTGAATCATGCCGCGCGAGCGAAAACAATTGTTCCTAAGCTACGCCTAAGCGGCGTTACAGAACTGAGAAAACCTGGCGAAAGTAAGAAATATCAAGTGATGCCAGAAAATGGCGCTGCTCGTTGTAAACCTGCCGCAAAATTCACATCTCTGCACGCCACCCTCAGGCTGATGTGGTATTGCTATAGAATTACTTTGGTCATTCAGTTTCAATATCTATAGCGCGCCTTCCGTGATAAGCTGTTAAATGATTATCGCGCACGACTTTCAAAATCTGTTCGAATGCACGCCAGTTTTTGCTGGTGACGTTCCTAGACGTAATGTCTTTCACAGACATCTCTATCTTTTTCAGTTCGTGCATCAAAGGCGTGGCCTTATCAGATATTTGAACCATTCTGGCACGGCGGTCATTTGGGTCGATGCTACGGTATATCAGTCCTGCAGTTTCAAGGTTCTTTATTACTCGCGTCACGCTCATCGCTCCAAAGCCACTTAGTTCAGCCAGATCATTCTGGCTCAAAGGTCCGAAGCGAGCGATATTTGCTAATGTTCTCGCCTCACCGGGCGTAACACCCAAATCTGCTTCGCGTACTTCATGCTCAAACTCCGCTCGCAACATTCGCGCTATATCAAGCAGCAGAAAAAATGGGGTATCTGACTCTACCGGTTGATGCATGTTGCCTGCCCTAGATAAGCGTAGATAGATTTATTAGTGGTCCAGCAGTTGCAGCGCAAGTTCAATGACCCTGCCTGCAGGTCAGTTTGCTAATTGGCATGCGCCCCCTAAGGGTCCGCTTTCCCGAGCTAGCTATGTTTAGTATTTAGTCTTCTTCTTACTGTTGGTGACACTTCCCATGGGAGGGCGTCGGGTTCGAATGCGGGCGTGCGCTTTTATATGACACCAAGTAATCATATCTTCAATAGATAATATTATGAAATCACATGGAAGGCCCAGAGCAGACACCGCTCCAGTCATGGCCCGGATGCCGACGGCGTTAATAAAGGCTCTCGATGAAGCGCGTCGGGCGGAGGAGGATCTGCCAACGCGGCCAGAATTGATCCGACGTATCTTGGTGGAATGGGCTGAGGGCAGGCAGACCAAGTAATGCTCTCTTTTGAGAGTTGATGGGCATGGTGTTAAAGGTGCTGTTTTTGGTGTGCTCTGCCTGCCAAAGCGTTTTACAAGCCGTGCGAAGCCCCCGACGCTTACTTAATTTGATCGGCCCTATCTGTATCGCGCGGCATTTGGACGACATTCTGAGCTGAAGTTTCCGCTGCAACTTGTTGTTTCCCGTCAAATTCCAGCAACGATTTGTGGATACGATAAGCGCGAGACCTTTTGCCGTTTATCTTAGGCAGCCTGTACTGTTGGCTGTTTCTTTCGCCGCCCGCGTGAAGGTAATTGGCATCCTGCAGATACGTAAGGGCTGTGTCGGATGTGGCTTTGCCGTGGCTGAGTGCGAAGGTTGAAGCATGCAGGTATATGTAAGTGTCATCCTGATACCCGCGAATGTTTGCTGTATCGTGTTCGGTATTGGTGGCTTCCGCGATGGTCATGAAGCGATCTTGGTTCTGCAGAAGGTAGTCGCGAATGCTTTCAAGAATATTGACCTGGTCATAGGGCATATTGCCTCGATCACCGAGCCAGCGCTTTGCGAGTTCCTGTACTGCAGCTATTGAAGTGCCTTCTGGCCATCCGGTGATCCCCCATGTTGAGGCGAGTTCACCTGCGACTGCGATCAGAGCGAAGGCATCGATGACGCGCCGGATTTCTGTTGTTTTGGTATCACCTGCAACAATCCCAAGCTCGTCTTGCATGGCGGCAGCTTGTTCGGTCACCTGTGTGTTTATATGCGCCTCCATGCGTGCGGCACTGAAGTGCAAAATGCCTTTTACAAAAAGGGCGCCAGCGCCGCCTGCTGCCTTGGCAAGGCTGGCATCTAAAGCTTTGACAAAGGCATCGGCTGTCGCATGCTCATGGAGCGTATCAAACGCACCAAAAGCGCCCTCCAGTGGAATATCGACCATTCTTACGGCTTGCCCTCCGCGCGGGGGCTTGCCTAATTTCTTGAGTGTTCCGGCCATAGAGTCTTCGCCTGTGGAAATGACGGAGGTGCGCCATGTCTGGCGGGTGATGGCGGTGCCATCTTTCGTAGCACGCGCTTTGCCTCCGCTGTTGCCGATCATGTAGATCGCGCGGCCAAAGTCCTGAGGTGGAACTTCTGGCAGTTCATCAAGGCCGAGCAAATGATTGTTGGCGCGTGCCATTTCACCCTCAAGGCCATTGATGGTTGCGATCCATGTTTTGTCCTCCTCTCCGATCTTTGGCCAAACCGATAGGGCAGTGCGCAGTACCCGTGTTTTGCCTTGCGAGGTTCGACCGTGAAAGTGGTAGATCATCGATCCAGCGGACATCGCATAGGGCAGCAGCGCTGTGGAGAATCCAAGTGCGCAGGCAAAGATCATATTGGGGTTGCCAATGGCAAGGCGTCCTACGCCCTCTTTCCACGTAGCTGAACTGCCAATCTGGCGACCGTCAGCATTGCCGACAAAGCGATAAGCAACTTCTGTGTTGCCGCGCTTGAGGATCCGTCCGTTGGACAGGGCGAAAGCCTCTCGATCTGGGGTCCATCCAAAGCGGGCTACTTCCAACTCGCGCGCGCTTACGTCCCAGTTGCGGATCAGTTCGAGCACCGAGAGTTTATTATATCCGTTCAATATGCGCAGACCATGGTTGGCCAAGACGCCGAGGGCTTCATTCGGCTTCCCATCAAGAATGCGCCAAGGCAGGAGGCATTCGACGAGCTTGCCATCCGGATTCAGAATCTCGATGACGGACTTCCAGCCATTGCCTTCTTGTTCCTCGACGTAGGACTTTACGCGAAATGGCGTGCAAAATGGCTGCGCGCCTTGCCTTGATAAAGCAGATCGTACCCCATTAGGCCTGAGTGAGATGCCTTTCCTATCGAAGCTGTACTCGTGCGGCAGGGTCCGTGCCAAAGTTTTGAAGAATTGCCTTTGTGACTCAGGCAGTTCTGCGAGGAACTGCTGTATGGGGGTGGCCTGGGGTTTGGGATCGGGCAAGATGGTCGGCATTACGTGTTCCTATTTTATCGCTCTAAGTATACGAAAGTGATGCCAGGTATTCACCGGGCATAATCAGGTTTCCCACATAAAAGAGGGTTTCCCGCCAAGATGGTTGGTCAGGGGTCGCTTATGGCTGCTGCCAATAGGGGTTGGCTGTCCAGCCGAAGACAAGCGATGCCACTTGGACGGGCCGAATTGGATGCGAGCTATTTATTCAATTTAATTAATGCTGTCCAATGTGTCCTATCTGTCCAATGCTTGTAGGCTGCCGCATTGTGCAAACCAGTGTACTTTCCCGGGAAATTGGCGTTACAGCGTTACAAGGCCTATATATATAAATAAAAACATATACTTATACCATTACAGATTTCATTACGGCCTTGTAACGCCGTTACAGGAGCACCCCTCCAAATCAATGATCCCTGTCCTGAAGATCTTCGCGGACGACGCCGGAGTTTCGCCCCCGCCATTGAACCCCTTTTGGGCTTGCACTGAGGTGGCCCCAGGCGATTGGACGGTCAAGGTGTATCCCAGCCCTTTGAAGGGATACGAAGGATGGCAAAGCGCCAAACCTCTACGGATCCGTTCAGGCCAAAGGTGGCGTTGGAAGCAGCAGAGCATCGAGGGCAGGGCGGACGTATTCTCTAACGGCGAAAAGGTCGGACTGAAGCGATGCGCCGCCTGGGAAACGCGATATGATCCCACAAAATCACCCTGCGCTGAGGGTCAGCCAGGTATGGATACTCATATGGCTGAGCCAATAGGCCTTCTACGACACGCGGGTCGGTATCAGCGCATTATAGTAGCGCTTGTATGGGCCGTGTTCCTTTCGGCTCACCACGCCAGCGCAGCCCATGGAAATTCATGAAGATAATCCCGCACAACACATGTGGGGACCGACGCGGGATTTGCCGTGTGGCTTTGGGAAGAGGGGCACCAGGCGCGCCAGCTGGGCGTCAGATCGACCATGTTCAGCGCTCGCTTTCCAAACCGTGAAACATGCAAACCTGCGGACAAACAATGGTTTTTGCAGACCCGTTGTAAGCATTCGGCGAAGGCCGTGGGCGCGCCGTATTGATCAGAGGCGTTTGGGTGCGGCTTTTGGTTTGCGCGGTTTCGGGGCCCATTTTTTGGCGAGACGCTCGAAGTTATCGAGGATGCGACCGATCTCTGCCTCATCCGGGTCGAACTGTCCCCCATACCACTCCAGCATCTGGTCGTGTTCTTCGTGCTTGGGGTCGGCCATGGCTTCAAGGAAGTCAGCGTAGCCGGAGAAGCCACCCACATCCTCCGGAGGGCAAGCACCGATAGCCCTGACAAGGCGTGGATATGCGGCGCCCGCGATAGAGCCATCGATTTTCTCGATCTTGATCACGTGGTGCCAGTTGTCGCCAAAGTCATAGATGTAATGGATGGTCTTGGTTCCCACATCTTCGATCACGTCAAGCAGGCTGATTTTGCTGGCGGGCATCGGGCCATCGTAAAAACCATCTGGGTCTGGCACGCCCCAGCCGCTGCCACCGGCTCTGAACTCATACAAGTGACTGTCAGTCCATCCCATGGCAGCCTGGATCACATCATGCAGGCGGTTCAGCTTGATCTTAAGGGGCACATCAAAGCGTCGAAGCACCTGAGGCTCGACATCGGACAATGTGACCTTGATGCGCGCGACCAGCGTCATGCAGCAATCCTCTTCAATCCCATGGCGGCCTTCCAATTCCAGGGTAACAGCTCTGGCAAGCGTGACACAGGCATCTCGGGCAGTCGCGCCAAGACGTCTGCCATCCATGCCTGCGGGTCGATGTCGTTCATCTTTGCTGTGACAATGAGGGTATACATGAAGGCTGCCCTGTCGCCACCGCGTTCAGACCCTGCAAAAAGCCATGACTTTCTGCCCAATGCGATCCCTCTGAGCGCCCGTTCGGCGGCATTGTTCGTGAGGCAGAGACGCCCGTCATCAAGGAATGCGGTGAAGGCCTCCCAGCGACCTGTGCCCTCGAGCATGCAGTTGATCGCCTTGGCAACTGGGTTGTGCTTTGACATCCGAGCCCGCTCGGCCTGCATCCAATCATGCAGATCATTAACCATCGGCGCTACCCACTGCTGGCGAGCTTCACGACGCGCTGCATCTGACAGGCCGGTGATGTTACGCTCGGCCGCAAAGATCGCATCGATCCGCGTCACAGCGTCCAGCGCGATGGGCGAGATTTCTTTTGCTACCTTTTTACCCTTGCGGGCTATGGCCTTGATGTCGGCCAGTTCAAAGAACTTGCGTCTTGCGTGGCTCCAACACAGCGCACTACGGACCGGGCCCGGGCTACGATCTGCGAGATACAAATCATTGTAGCCGCCATAGACGTCCGACTGAAGAACACCGTGCCATTCGGCCAGATGCCGTGTCGGGTGTTCTTTCCGGCGATCTGTTGAGAAGTGGAAGAGTGCGGCAGGTGGCGCACCCCCACCCCACGGTCGATCGTCGCGCACATAGGTCCACAGTCGCGCCGTTTTTGCGCCACCACGCGCCAGTAGCGGCACGGTGGTATCGTCACCATGCAAACGGCCAGCATCCAGCACGTGGCGCGCGATTAACGCATGAATGGGGGTCAGCGCCACACAGGTATGGCCGATCAGATCAGCCAAGGTGGACAGGCTCAGATCAATCCCCTCCCGTGCAATGCGCTCGGATTGCCGGTTCAAAGGTTGATGTTGTCCATACTTGTCGAAGGCGATCATCGCGATCAGTTGCGGCCCTGCCCAACCGCGCGGAATGGCGTGGAACGGGGCCGGCGGTTGGCTGATCTTCTCGCAAGCTCGGCAAGTGAACTTCTCGCGGACCGTTTGGATCACCTTCCACTGGCGGGGGATCACCTCCAGCGTCTCGGTGACATCTTCACCCATCTTTACGATCCGGTCCGAGCCACAGCAGGTGCAGGCGGCAGGTGCTTCGACGACGACCCGCTCGCGAGGCAAATGATCGGGGAACGGTTTGCGCACGGGCTTGCGTCGCGTGAAGGCACGCACGGCGTTCGCCTTGTCCGCAGCATGCTCAGCTGCCAGCGCATCCTCGGTTGCGGCCGCTTCCAATTCCTCAAGCTGCAATTCCAGCTGATCAATCAGCCGCGTGCGACGCTCGGAGGTGATGCCATATTTGTCACGCCGAAGCTTGGCGATCTCCAGCTTCAATTCTTGGATCATTGCGTCTGTGCAGGAGGCCAGAGCGCGAGCCTGCGCCAATTCGGTTTCCGCAGCCTGCGCACGGGCGGTCTGCGCGGCAAGTGCAGCGCTTAATCTGGCAATTTCGGAAGCGGCGTCGGACATGGCAAATATTTACCACAGAAGCCGCTAAATACCAATAAAAACAGGCGCTTCAGCACAAATTATCCAGCCGCGTTGGGCCTTTGCGTCCAGCGTGGATTGCGCCAATCGATCCCCTCAAGAAGAAAGCCCAACTGCGCCGCAGATATCGCAACAGCCGTCCCGTCTTGGCTCACCGGCCAAATGAACTTCCCAGCCTCAAGACGCTTCAAATATAACGACATGCCCACCCCGTCATGCCAGAGCAGCTTCACCAGGTCACCCTTTCGACCTCTGAAGCAAAAGATCTCGCCCGCATGCGGATCACGCCCAAGCCCCTGTTGCACTGTCAGCGCCAAAGTATTCATGCCTCGGCGCATATCCGTCACACCACCTGCAATCCACACCTTCGTTCCAGCCGGAAACGCGATCATGACCGCACCATCAAGCCGTTAAGCAGCTGCGTAGCAGCTTCCATGTCAAAACCTGACGGGATCGCCACACGACACCGCTTTCCGAGATCAACAGTCATGACAGGAGCTTGCGGCGCTGGCGCAGTGTCACAGCCATCGAAAGCATCTTCGATCTTCGTAACACGCAAAAGTTGCGTGCCAGAACCAAGCAATCCATTCTTATGGCGATAACGCCAATCGTAAAGCTGAGACCGCGATACCTCATGGCGTCGTGCTACCTCAGCCACTGTCACGCCGTCGCCAAAGCTTTCCTCAACGATACGGATTTTTTCGTCATCTGACCAACGGCGGCGGCGGCCGGTATCAGAGACTGACAAAACTTGAATGCGGGGGGTGTCTTCGTGTGCGTCCATAAGGACACTCGATAAACGATCTCACAGCTCAGCAGCCAGACGGCCCTCGGCGGAGGTTTACGACCCGTTCGAACATATGGCCCCTTCTGATCCTCATCCATATCTGGTGTGCAAAGCGACCAAGGGACTGCACGAGATATATCCGTACCATCGTGCCAGGGTATGTGGGCGGATTTGCGGGGGGGGGGGCACAGGGGCGATGATGCGAAAGGGTTGAATGCTAACTTGGCGATAGCTCGCTGCGCATTGAGGCTCAATGCGCAGCGCTCAAACATGTGGTGTTCCACCGCAGAACCACCTGGTGTTTGCCTCGTACTGGAAGGAGGCGCGCCCTTCAAAGTTTGACGATATCGAGGTTAGAACTTTATCGGAAAAAGGTGGATGCTGCGTTTTAGCCTAGATTTAAGACTGACACTTCAGATCAGCTTTGCGTTTGCGCACCCCCTTCGTAAGAAGGCGAACCACCCCGTCAATTTCGCAGCCATCGAGCAGTTTATTATACGCAGTACCAATGCGGCGGACATGTGTCGTATTGTCTGCCTTATAGACTTCGGCGCAATGGGCTGCGGTCCGTGCGGTCAGCATCTGGGAGTGGGGCCATGCGCGGCTAGGGCTGCGGCAGCACAGCACTGAATTGGTGTGTTCATGGGCGTAAAAGCGGCCAGCCTTGTCCCACTCCCCGGGAGGGTGGCTGCGGCGCTTGGTGCGGTCAGCGTACTCAATACCAGCCGCAATTTCTTCATCTGTGTATGCCAGTTCCTTCGCCAGCTTGGAGAGGTCTTTCTTAATTGCCGCCGGGGACGTGCAGCTATTGGTTGTCATGACTTTGTCCTTTCTCACTGTCCATGACACAAGGTTAGGCGTCCAGATTTGCTTCAGATATGCCCGCGCAGCCGTTATCCACATAAAAGGCGTTGGACGCCCTCATCGGGAAAGAAGTTCCAAGGAATAGGGTGGTTCTAGGGACCTTAGTGAGGGGTGGGCGACGTGTAGGCGCCGCGGTCAGCGACCATCGGAAATAAATTTTCACGGAAAATCCGGAGGGCGTAGTGTCGTAGGATCAATATCTGACTTCAGATTTTCTCTGACGAAAGACGGATGAGCAGCGCTGACATCGGCATCTGTCAAATGTTGAAACCGTGGAGCTGGCCCTGATCCCCCATCGGGGTCCTTGCCGCATTTACTGTACGGCTGCCCTCGCAAAGTCTCGCATATGAGTTTCCTGCCAGAATATTTTAGGCAAACAAGGCTTGTAGAAGGTGCGCGCTGTAGATCGGGGGCATTTTCGCTCGATTGCCATATCGGGAGTCTTGAGCCTCGATTTCGGACGCTGAAGCGTGCTGGGTTTGGTTGGACCCGGATAAAATGCCTGCCAAATTTTGAGATAGCCGCAGGGGCTTTGTCCGGGCCTCATAGCCCTGTCTAAGGTGGTCGGGTTCGTCCTATGGGCCTTGAAACTAAGTGCTTTGTCGGTCCCGTATGACGTTTTCCAGCTGAGCCCTGTTTGGTGCGATCACGGCTTTGTCCGGGTTTGATGCGCGCATCGCGGGCTTCTCAATCGCTCTACGTCAATGATGCATTTGGTCGTTGCGTACGGGGATCGCCCCCCTGTTTCGCGAAGAGTTATCCACAATTCATGCATGGCAAAGCAGCATCTCTCCTGTTGATCGGTTTTGGTGGCTCATAACCTTTGAGCAGGCGCGTAGATCAAGGCCCCCTGATTAGGCCCAAAAAAACAGTAAGTAACGATATGGCCAAGACGACCAACGCGAAGCGACATGAGCGCGTGAAGGTGAATGTCACCTCCACTGAAAAAGCTGAGTTGGTACGCCGCGCTGAAGCGGCCGGGCGGAGCCTGTCGGACCATCTGCGCCATATCGGTCTTGGGCATAGGGCAGGGGTGTCGTCCGAGCAGATGCTGCAGGTCACCGGATTGCTGGAGCAGGTGCTTGAGATGCTCGAACGGCTTGCTCGGCATTTTGAGGGTGAGGACGTCGAACCAATGCTTTTGCTGGTTCGGCTGCAAAGGATTGAGCGCGTCGTTCTGATGCTCGCACCGGTTGGGTTTTCTGCGAAGTCTGACCTGTGCTGATCGGCTGGTCTCCCCATCAAGCCTCCGATGACCCCCGCCAGCCTGCAGCCTATCTTCTTGACAGGGCGGTGGCGAAAACGATTGGAGTTCGCCAGGAATGGGAAGTGAGAACGCCTGCACCTGAGCTTCTTCTGGGCCATCCGAGTGTTCTACAAAGCGCGATTGCAGCCCTCCGTTTTCGCCACACTACGCGCACCGCAACCCTCTCATTTGATCGCTTCGACATCGATGTGACGCGCTTCAACGCAAGTGACAAGACCGCGCGCAGGTCTGTCGCGACGGTCATCGATCTGTTTCTCGAGGTTGCCTTCGCCGGGGTGCCTGTCGCCTGCCGCCCCCCAGCCTTTGTCGGTACGCATACGCATACGGGAAGTTTGGAGATCAACATCGTCATGCCACGCTTTGTCTGGGGAGGGGCCGGCAAGCTGCGCAGCTATAATCCGCATCCACCGATGCGGGGCAGCCAGAACACTTTTGACGCATTAGGAGACTTTTTGAACGCTGCGTTTGACTGGGCGAACCCTCGGGCGCCGGAACGCGCACTGGCAATAAAGGGGCCGGATTGGGCAGAAAAGCGCGTGGCGGCGGCGCAGCGTTATGGTGTGAAGTTCACGCCCGATGTGGCGCCACAATTGTTTCTCCTTCAAGCCGCTAAGATGATCGCTTCAAGTCGCCATGGGCAGGAGCGGTCGAGGTTTCTGAACATCTTCCGCGATGTCGTTGCAGCCACGCGCTATGAAATCCACTTTGGCCCGGGCGATGCCATCACTTTGATCTCGCAGACCGACCCACACCCTCTTTTGCTGCGCGGTACCAGTCTGGCTCAAAGTGAAGCGACCCTGCCTGAGGAGAATGCGCGGCCCTCATCCGCGGGGAGCGTGCTCTCGAAAAACTGGCAGCGCCGCGCAGCATGGAATGCTTCGGAATATTCGAATGGTGTCTGGACGGAGCCTGAGCCGGATTGGGCTCACCTGGTGAGGACGCCAAGGTTGCAACTCCCGTCCTGTCATCCGGAATGCTTGAAACCTGTCGTGCCTCGGCGTCGCTCGAAGCAAATAGCTGACCGGCTTGCGACGGGACTGCGCGAGATGCGCGCGCGCGTGTCTCGCATGGCTGCGGAACATATGATCAGCAGCGGCCTTCGCCTCATTGATCTGAAACCGTTCAGTAAAATCAAAAACAAACTGGAGATCATAACAGATGACATTACACACAGCCAAAGCGAAGAGCCTGGAAGTGTTGATGGAGGAGCTCTGCGTGCTGCTTTATCGCGTTTTGGGGAGCGAAACAGAAACGGATACGGCGCACAAGGTCCAAGACCTCCTCGTGGAAATGACCGGGATCAGGGTCGCGATGGAGCGGCACACAGATGTGCTGGCACAGGTCGCAGCTACGATCAAAACAGCGCAGCAGCAGGCCCAGCAACAACAGATCTTGTAGGAAAAAATGACGGCGATCTCCCGCGATACTACTTGGATCAGAGAGCAGCTCTCGCAAGACCCCTTCGTGCCATTGATGTGATCCGCGTCATATCTAATGCTGCGTCTAAGTCGTTCCCCCAGGCAAGTGCAACAATCGGCATGGGGTATCAGGGTGACTTTAGACTGGCGGGCGCAGATTGGGAGATCATTCGGTCCTGTCCCAGGGAGAGGTGTAACTTCTGGTAGCGCTTTTGGTGGCGTCCGCGCCCTTCATGAGGCGCCGTAGGACGTCATCAAAGGCGCGGTGGTCATCGGTGAATTTTCGGTAA
>Ga0066860_10000172_pt1 | contig 27094 bp, 31 predicted proteins | sample ETN07SmetaG_FD_65601 | JGI IMG/M metagenome (GOLD analysis project Ga0066860, IMG submission 65601) | Marine microbial and viral communities from oxygen minimum zone, Eastern Pacific Ocean - ETNP2014F14-07SV275 | ecosystem: Environmental > Aquatic > Marine > Oceanic ... | reverse complement strand
AAGAAAATAGATCAAAAAATTCAAGAAACCATTTCAAACAAAGATGAAATTAAACAACTGATAAAGTCACTTTCATCAATTGATGATTCAAAATCGTTTGCTTTGGGGATTGTTGTTGGACGAATTTACAATTCATTTTATTATCAATCAAAAAGAATCCTAAATCGTGAACCAACAAAAGATGAATTTGAAGAATTTTTAAAATTTATTCAAAAAAAGAAATCTGATTTAGAAAATTTATGGTGATGATTTATTCCACTCTATTACTTTGATTGTTGGTGTACCTGGTAATTTTACACATGAACCATGAAGTGCTTTTTTTGCTGCAGCTAAATGCTCCTCACCGTTTACGTATAATTCCATGATGCATTGACCTTGTTTTACTCTAGCACCTAAACTAGTAGCCTTACCCCATGCTCTTCTCATTCCTTCTGAAATTCTATCTGCACCTGCTGTTGCAATCTGCTTATTTTCTCTAAGTAAATTATGTGGATAAATTCTAAGTCTTGTATAATAGCCTGTTTCCCCTGTTGTTTTTTCTAGTGTTTTGTTTGCAGCTAATCTAGTTGATTCAATGGCCATATGTCTAATCTGAATTTTTTCGTTCATTAGTAATTGAACGCAATATTGGTATGTGCCTCTTTTACCACCTTGAAATTTTGCAATTTTTATTTGTGGTTTACCTTTGATGTATTTTTTTCTGGTGAATACTTGTCCTTTTCCAGCTCTATAATTGGCACCATGCATGATATCTCAAACTAAAATGCCCATATTTTAACGGTTAGACGATGATTATTTTTCCTATCTAATGCTTATATGGAAATTCCTTGATTTTCTTTACATCATGGATGAGACTCCTCTAGTACATGGACAATTGATTTCAGATCAAACCTGTATCACTGATAAAACCATGATTCACGAATTAGAGCAAAAGGGATATGGGGAAATAGAAAATAAAAAATTATTTCTTCAAGAATTTGAAACTCTATATTTGTTATATACTAAAAAATTGATTCTAAAAAAAGGAAAAAAACATTTTGATTTTGACTCTTTCATGAGTCTTTGCCAAAAAACTAGTTCTGAAGTTTTAACAAAGTTTTTGATTTATCGAGATCTTCGTAATCGAGGCTATGTTGTAAAAGATGGTTTTGGATTTGGTTCTGATTTTAGAGTATATGAGCGAGGTCATTTTGGTGAAAAAGGGGCAAAATTTCTAATTTTTGGTCTTAATGAAGGACAACAAGAAAAGATAGGAACTCTACAAAAAAAGATTCAAGAAATAACTCAAATGGGAAAAGAACCAATCATTGCAGTAATTGAACGCCGAGGTGAAATTATTTATTATAAAATTAACAAGATGAATTTCTATGAAAATAAATCTAGAATAGATGAATCATTTGACCTTTAGTCTTGTGAAATCCACTCTGATGAATACTTTAAAAGATTATTTTTCTCTGCAAACATAAAATCACAAACTTCGATATACTTTGTTTTATTTTCCCATAACTCTTCAAAATCTTTCATCTTTCTTTCAACTCTTGATTTATCATTCCATGAAGTAAAAACATCCACTGATTCAAAATCTCGTGTTTGGGTAGAAAATGATTCCTTTGATGTTCCAGTAAATGCTACCATTTGATTATCTTCATCTCTAAATATTCCAATTCTTTCTGAAAATGAATTTGTTACTAGTTCTGAATTAGGAATTGCAATTTTTAACTCAATTTGTCCATTGTTTACAAAGTTTTGAAGTTTCTGAATTTTTGTATTTTTAATGAATTTCCCATCAAATTTTTTAGTATATTTTTCTGAAAATAGTTTTGTAAATAGATTCAAGTCTGCTGTTTTAAATCTGTGACCTGTAATCATTCGAAGTTTTGCTTTACCTCCTGCAAAATTATCAAATGCCATAGATATTGTTGCTAATGTTTGAACGGATATCAAATCTACACATCTGTCATATTCTATACAATTTCCAAGACATGGGAAAAAAAATTCTGCAACAATGTCATCTCTATCTGAACGATACTCTTCTTTGAGTTCAATTTCCCTTAGACCCATTATCAATTCTTAATGATTTTGTTATTTAAGATTGAAATTTTAGTCATTTGGACGCAAATAGCATTCCAAATACTCCTGAGATAGATCCTGGAATGATTGTCATCATCCATATTTCTGATATTTTTTCTGCTGAATTTGGTAAAACATCATATGAAAAAACATCATTTAACAAATGAGGTTCTAAAAAAGTCATCGCTAACATGGGAAAACAACACATGAAAAACATTGAACCTAATATTGCCCCTGAAATTTTATCTGAATATTTTTGAAGTACTTTGGAATTGTTTTTGTTACTAAGAAGATATTCTGCAATAACTGTAATAATTATGGGGATGATAAACCAGGGTAGGTAAAAAAACAGATTTTCAGAAGTAAGTATGTTTGATGTAATATTCATTATAATAAACACAAACATTGCTACACTAGCTGCCCCAAACCGTCTAAGTGTTTTAAATGCAGACCAAAATACGAGAGAAAATACAAATGGAATAAATATGAAACTTAGTATTATTGCGACATTGGGATTAGGATTAAAATTATGTGTATCTCCATCTGAAATTGGTAACACAAAGAAAAATACAAACCACATAACACTGAACCATAAAACTCCAAATGAGATCGGTAAAATGGAAACTAGAAATTTACTTTTCTCAGTTAGGTGAAAATGTATTCTGGCAAATCCAATTACTGCCCCAATTGTAACAATCATTATTCCTAAAGCTAGTGTAATGTGAGTTGGACTGAGTAAACCATCAATTCCAAATAATTCATGCCAGAAAAAATCTCCAGGACCTGCGATTATTTGTAATGCTGCCCCAAAAATAATAAGTTTGATACCTAGACCAAAAGATTTTTTCCTAATCTCTTTTTTGCTTAGAAATAACACTAACCCTAAGACTGAACTGATTAGACATATTCCCACACCTAAATACAAAATACCATGAGATGTTGTGAAAAAGGTCTCAGGTATTCTAAGCAAATGCGATGTAATGTCCCAACTTGCACCCCACATAGACAGTGATGAACCAATTAATGCAATAACAAAAGATATCACTGGTAATTTTATTTTTGATTTTTCAAGATATTCTTTTGATACAGTCAATTATTTGAATTGCTATGTGATATTCATAAATTCTTTGAAAATTTTCTAATTAAATAAAATTACTTATTAAAATACGAAATGCTCCCATCGGGATTTGAACCCGAGTCTTTGGCTTGAGAAGCCAAAATGCTTAACCGGACTACACTATAGGAGCTTGATAAAAAATTAATCAATCTCAATTTAAAGGAAATGTTTTGAGTTTACATGAATTTGTAAATTTTTATGAATTTCCACCTTTATAGAAAATTCAATTCAATTCAATTTCATGGATATGAAGCAAATTATCAAAGATCAAGGGCTATCTGATTTTCCAGTTGGCTTGGGTGGTTGCAGAATTTCTGATAATTCTTTTAATTCATGTAGTTATGATGTTGTAGTTTTTGATGGAAAATCTGAATCAGATAAAATCATCAAAATTGAAAATGATTTGGTAATAATTCATCATGCTTCTTTTTCTGAGACATTATCCAAAAAACTGCTTCAATATGATAATTTGCAAATTATCCAAGATGAATCCTGGGAATTGAGAATGTTTCTTTCAAAAATCAGTCAAAAACTTCCTTCACTTTTTTCAGATCATGCAAAAAACTCTTTGATAGAGTCATTGTTTTGTTGTCAGAAAACTAAAGAGGCAATTCAAAATTCTGATGTATTTGCCCCATGTTGGCAAAAATGTGCATCATTTTATCTAGCTGATTCAATTTCCTCTTTAAACAATCAACGTTCTAGCCCCTCACATATGCTTGATTTACTTCGAAAACTTGAAAAAAATTCAGTCAATGAACATATTTCAATTGTTACTCAAACAGTTGGAATTGAGAGGGCAACTCCAATTTTACTTGAAAGAATATTGAAATCAACCATTGGATTCTCTGATCTAATTGAAAAAAATAATCATTCTGAAATAATTCGACAAAAACATGATTTCTTTGTAAAAAATTCCATGCTTTCTGATTGCTATTTTTATCTGGAATACATTAACAAAGAGATTTTTATCCAAATCAAAGATACTTTGAATAGAAATCCTGATTTATTTCATATTTTGAAAATTTCATTTGATGTTGAGGCTGATTCGAATCTATTATTGCAACAATCTGATTTAATCCAAAAATCTTGTAATGAAATTATTGAATTTATCGCCAAGCCTGTATTCTAGGTTTTTGTACTAACCTTTTAAAACAAGTACAATTATTGGTTTTACATGGTAGATCAAGCATGTGGTTGCGAAGCTGACAGCGGCGACCCAGATTACTCTTGTGATTGTGCAATGCAAGGTCATTGCATATGTAGTGCCGATTGCAAATGTGCAACTGACGTCTGTAAAGAAGCAGTTGGACAAATGTCCGCATAGGAACACAAAATTACATCTTTTTCTTTTTATTTAATCGTCATCTTGCTCAAAGCCCCATGATTTTACTAATTCTTTTTGGAACTTGTCAGCTTGTTTTTCATCTAATGCAAATCCACAATTCTTATGAGTTGGAACAACTGCCATCCCATCTAATTTGAATTCTACTTCAAACAAGTGAACTTTGGAACATTCGCACATTTCTTAAATTTTAGTACATTTTCCTCTATATTTGAATTACTTCCCTCATCTTTTTTTCTTGATTTTTTTTAATACTGAATAAGGTTTAACTAGGTAATTCTTTAATTATTTTTATGATTAAGAATATTGTTGTTTTAGTAGTTCTAACTGTAGTATTTTCCCTTGGATTTTCAAATATGGCTTTTGCTCAAGGTGTTCAAACATCTGGTGGTGTAAACGTTGATGGAACGTGGTACTTAGGTGAAGGCCTCCAAGTTGGAGATTATTTTGAATATTCTTTATGCGAACTAGATCTTAATGACTGTGCTCCAATAAAACTGCAAATGTGGATTAAGGGAGAAATTGCATATGAATCTGAATCATTGTGGGATACAAGAGTTGTAATTTATGATGGCGATAAGATTATCAAAGGTTCATGGGGTCTTGGTAAAAGTTCTCCTGAACCAATAACTTTTGATGATGACCTTTTTGATTATGCAATTGCATTCAAGTCTTCTTTGGCTTGGTTAGGTGCTTTTGCTACCTCTGTTGAAGGTGATAGAATTCATGGTCCACAAGAATTTAGTGCTCCCGCATGGGGAAAAATAGGTGCAATTGGTGGCGCTCAATTAGTTCCAGTTAGAACAGAAACAATTAGTGTTCCTGCCGGAACTGTGGATACTGTAGTTGTTGGTTGGTATAGTGGTGATTATAATCATATTTGGATAGTGGATGATTTTCCTTTCCCTGTTAAAGCAATAACTTATGCATGGGTTACTACTGGTATTGCCCCTATAATGCACAAGTACACTTTGTTAGATTTTACTGAAAATGTTGTAGATGATCCTTTCAAAGATGTTGTGGAAACTGTAACAAAAGAAAAGTTATTTGGATGTCCTACAAAATTTTATGATTATACCAGTGGACGTGTTTCTCCAAATACACACACCATGACTATTCAGTATAATTATGCTCCAGCATTTCCTCTTGAAGGATGTGATATTGATTGGAAAATTAATTTCATGAATAAATATAATGATGTTGAATTTGTAGATCAACTTCATTATGATATTTGGGTTTTAGATGAGGATGGTAACCGATTACGTTCATTTGCTCAAGAACAAGGACGAACTGAATTATTTAATGGATTTGGTCAAATTCACGTTCTTTTCCCAGTAAAAGAAGAAGCTGGAATAGTTGGTTATACCATATTTATTCATGGTACAGGACCAGAATATGAAATAGCTGATCCGACCCTTGGTGGATATGCTACCATTGAAATTGAAATCATTGAAAATCCTCTTTTTGAAAAAACCACAACACCTGAGGTAATTTCACCGCCTGAGGTAGATATGCCACAAGAAATTCCTAATTGGATTAAAACCAATGCTGGATGGTGGGCAGATGGCTCAATTGATGATGCTTCATTTGTAGGTGGAATTCAATATTTAATTGAGAATGGAATCATGAAAATCCCTACAACATCACAGGGTTCCACTGTAGGTAGTACCGAAATTCCTAATTGGATTAAAACCAATGCTGGATGGTGGGCAGATGGCTCAATTGATGATGCTTCATTTGTAGGTGGAATTCAATATTTAATTGAGAATGGAATCATGAGTATTTCTTCTTGAAATTTGTACATTCAAATTGTTGAAACTTTAAAAAAATAATGAATCAATAATGCTTGGTATTTTTAATCATCCAAAACGTCGTCTCAAAAAGTACATCAGAGATGGAGAATATGTTGAGGCAATTGCATTTGGAAAAAACTTGGAATCTGAATATGCGGATGATCCCGATTTTATGTTCATTATGGGAAGTGTCTACTATATTGTAGAGGATTCAAAAAAAGCATTACCTTATTTTGAAAAATCTTTTCAACTCAATGACTCTGATGCTGAAACATTGCGACTAAAAACAAATGTTCATCTGGCTTTAGAGCAAAAAGATGAGGCAATAGATTGTTGTTATAGAATTTTAAAAATTGAACCAAGAAATCCTGAAGCTTTACAATTAATTAAAGAACTTGAAAGTCTATAGAATGTAAAACTATTTTTTACTTTTCATTAAATATGCATTTTCCAATAACCAATCACAAAATTCAGTTACTTTTTCATCAAATTCAGTCCAAATATGTACTGAATGTGGTAAAATGTCAATCTTTGAATTTTTAATTAGTACTCTGACCCCTTCCTTGTCTTCATACATGTATGCATCTTCAGTTTGAATATCTCCTAGAATCTCTTTTGCTTTTTGTTTGATGAGTTCTCTATCAATTGGAAATTTTTTTACTTTTTGATCAACTATCAAACTAAGGTCTCTTTTTCCATACATTTCATATTCTTCAATTTTTCCTTGTTTTGGAAAGTTTACAACTAGATTGATGTTGTACTTTTTCCCTACTTCTTTCCCAATTGCTACAATTCGATTATATCCCATTGGTGGGCTCTTTTTTAACAGAAATCTAATTTGGGCCAAGTCTCTTTTTAACTGATTTTGAAGATCTGCAGTAATTTCAGAAAATATCATTATTGAATTACATTTCAATTCCTATTATAATCATTAATTTTTCACAAGATTGGTTTTTTTAGAACTTCATTTGATATTCAGTATGGCAATGCCAATGGATTATGATGGAATGAGAACTGATGATGCATCATTAAGAACTGATAACGTAGATGAATACCGACGAACATGCATTGACTTTATTGAAGATATCTCTCATAATTACGAGGAATGGATTGAATATTACAAATTACCTGAAGATGAGGACAAAAAAAGACGTGCTGAAGTTCATGCAATCATTACAAAAACAAACAAGTGGATTGCAAAAGTTGCACAATCAATCAAAGCAGTTGATGTAGTCATGAATGATGGAATTCAAAAGATGGCTGAATCAACTGCTGGAAAACCCATTGAAATTGGAGTTTTCATAAATCAAACATCAAGTTATACTGAAACAAAATCCAGAATTATTGATATCGTTGTTAAAGCCAGTGGAAGAAAAGGAAGAAAAACAAAACTAGGATATCATTTTAAAAATGATAGATTTAGAGTAGAATCTAGTTGTAAGGCATATTTTGATGAAACTAATTTACCTGAACAAGAATTTGAAATGATGGATATTCATCTAAAACTTTATGCAGAAAAAGCAAAACAGCGTGATGTCATTTCATTTACTGTAACTGTTTGTGAGATGGAAAATGATGTAGAAATTGACCGACGTGGATTAACTACAATTATACATTTAGTCTAAATTTCTAAGGCATACTATCTTGTTCTGAAATCATTTCTAATTCTATTGATGGTTCTTCTTCAAAGTATTCAATAAATTTTCCAGTGTTTTCAAGTTTTATTGAATTGATTTTATCTAAATTATCAAAAGAATTCATTTTTAGATATCCTTGAGATGCCGTATACAACACATCATCAATGTAGAATGTTCTTGCATTACTCATTCCGTAATATCTAGAGTCACTATCTGAATGTGTAATGGTTCCCTTTACTTCAAACCCATTTGATTTATCTACATCAAAAACATAGAATCCACTCCATCGGTTATAGTCTGGTGCAAACATCTTTGAGCTTGTATTCTCCAACCCTTTCACATCACCGCTAATTGGAATTGAAATCACTCCTCTTGTTTTATCAAAAAAGAATGCTTTGTGGTTGTACAGTGCTTCTGAATGAGTGGAACTATCTCCAATAATTATATCACCTGCAACTTTGGGATTATTTACATCAGACACATTGAATAATGAAATTTTTATTCCTAATTGCTGAATTCTACCGTTATCAATTTCTTTAGTATCTCTTCCTACACCAATAACATGTTCTTCATCAAATGGATGTAAATAATTTGAAAATCCTGGAATTTTTAATTCACCTAAAATTTTAGGAGTATCTGATGACAAATCAATTACAAAGAAAGGATCAATTTGTTGAAACGTTACCAAGTACAATCTATCGCCCATAAATCTGGCTGAAAATATGCTCTCTTCAGGTGCAATATCTTCTAGTTGTCCTACAATGTCTAATTTCTCATCTAAAACATATACTGCATTTGAGCGAATGGTTCCCTCATACTGAGTGTAAATCTCAGTTGTAGTGGCAACTCTGAATCTATCCCCACTTTGATCCATTGAAAATTGATTGAGTAATCTTCCTGGAACTTCACCCTTTGCAACATATTTGATTTTTTCCTCATCAATTGATATTTTATGAATAATTGTTTTTCTTGTATCTTCTTGGATTTTTACATCATATTCATTTAGTGCATTTTTAATTTTTTCAAACAATTTTTCTTTTTCATTTTTATCCATCTCATTGTATGACTTTTGCATTAATTCAGAAATTTGTATCCATTGTGTAGATGAACTAAGTGTTGAATCATTTTGAATTAATTTAATTTCATTTTGAATTTCATTTGGTAACAGGGGGACTATGACATCAAAGAATCTATTTTGAGCAGAGTTTTCATAAAATACATTTGGCATGTACTGCTGATAAGTCAGATAAAAATTATCTTCTGATACATAAAATGCACCAGTATGGCCCATTAGAAATGTTTCAGAGTTTATTGTATCTCCAAATATGTCAATTGCAGTAAGTGTGCTAAAGTTTGAAAATTCTTCAATATTATCAAAGTAGAATGCATCTGGTGTCATTATTCTAATTGAATTCTCTAAAATGACTGGGAGTTTTGGATATTGGTAATTGATGTAATTGTTTGTTACAAAGTATGCATAGTTTCCAATCATTCGTGCATCCTTAAAATGCCCATCAATTGAATAGTCTTTGAGGATTGTGGGTTTTTCTTTATCAGATACATCTACAATCAATGCATGAGTAACTGAACTGTATGATCTCCTTGGAATAAAGTCAAACTGTGGAATTATCTCATCATCGCTTTGTCCATTGTAAAATATTACTAGTCTGTCTTCATTTAGGAACATATTTTGGATATATTGAGATTCGATATCTAGTGCAATTTTGAGAATTACTTTTGCATCTTCTGCAGGATATGCATCAATTATTGATAATGTATTTCTTGATACAATGTAAACATACTTTGAATCATTTTTGATATAGTCTGGTTCATCGACATTTGCAACTTGAACATTTGTAGTTGAATAATCTGTTCCCCCTGATTCTACTTTTGCTGTTGGTGCAGATGTTGTAATTCCATCAAATGAATCAAACATCATTTCCTCACTTACTGCAATGTTTCTAGTAAGAATATTGGTATCATAGAAATTTCCGCTAAATAATAATGATGCCTCTAGAATATTTTTCAGTTCTTCTTGTGATGATATTTTTTTAATTTCATTTGTTCCCTCAAAAAATTCTGATACTGTTTTATCAACATAGATTATTTCTGGTGGTAATTGAACGACTTGAGGTTGCTGCTCAAAACTAATTCCATACATAATTCCTGCAGTAACTATGACTGAAATTGCAATTACTATTGGAATGATCACCTTTGAACTCATTTTAGCTATATTTTTTGCAACTTGAATTTAGTGTTTACCACTTTAGGGGTTTACCCGTCTAGTGTGACTTCAATTGTCACTCTTTTCTCTTTTGCTCTTTCTTCTCCTGGATATTTTAATTGAGAAATTTTTTCATCCAGTTTTTCATCTTTCACAATTTTTGCATTTCCTACAAAAACTGAATCATTATATTTTATTTTGACTATGGGATTTACCATAACATTTTGAAACCAATCCCCATCTGGCTTGTGTCTTGAAAAGTAAATTTTTTCATTATAATTTACTGCACGAAGCATTACTGCATGCTCTCTACCTGTCTTTCTTCCTTTAGTTACAAGAATAGGCCGAAACAGTTTTTCTTTTATTTGCATGCGTAATTTTCCCCTGTCAAGTAATTTAACCCCATTGATAGCAATTTCTGATATTTGGTGTGATAAGTAAATCTGAGTAATTGTAATCATGTCAGTAAAACTCGAAGGAATGTCTGAAAATTCTATTCCCGCAGATACCTTTACTGGGAAAAAAGTCATTGATAGAGAAGGAATTCAATATGGCAAAGTCAAACACATTCACATTAATCAAGATACACTTGCAGTCTCTGGTGTAACTATTCATCAAGGATTCAATAAAGATTATTTTCTATCCGAAGATTACATTGACAAATTTTCTGAAAAAACATTACTTCTAAGTAGACCTCCAGTTAGAACTGGAATACCTGTAGTTGATATAGATCAACAAAAAATTGGTACAGTAAAACGGTTACACAAAAATCCTGAAACCCATGAATTGGAATCAATTGAAATATCTCATGGTTTGATGCATTCAAAAATCCTATCCAGATATGATATTTGGGGAGTGGGCGAAAAAGTAATTTTAAAAATGACTAAAGAAGAATTCAAAAAACTAGAGTAATTATTTTCAAGATTCTTATTTCAAAACAATATTTGTTTATTCTGTTTTTTTAGAACATTTTGTACAAATAGGAATTCCTTCTTGAATTGTTATCTCTACATTAGATGAGTGACATTTTTGACATAATCCATTCATGATTTAATTTCAAAAATTACTCTTTAAATTTATTATGAGGATCGATGAATCCTTAGCAATTTATAATTGAAAAAAGCGATCAAAATATTGTACGCTATTGAAACAAAGTCTCTCACAAAATCATTTGGTAAGGTAATTGCAGTAAACGATATTTCGTTTTCAGTTAAAACTGGAGAGATCTTTGGATTTCTGGGTCCTAATGGTGCTGGAAAAAGTACAACTATGATGATTTTTACAACTTTGCTAAAACCAACATCTGGCCAAGCTTTGATTTCAGAATTTGATGTAATGAATAATGCGAAAAAAGTACGAGAAAATATTGGTTATGTTCAACAAGAAACAACAGTTGATGAATATCTAACAGGACGAGAGAATCTCTTACTGCAAGCAAAACTAAACCATATTCCAAAAAACCAAATCAAACAAAGAATTGATGAAATTTTAGAATTAATTGAATTATCTGATAAACAAAATGATGCAGTAGCTACTTACTCTGGAGGGATGAGGAAGAGACTCGATATTGCTGGTGGTCTTTTGCATAGACCAAAAGTTTTGTTTCTTGATGAGCCTACAGTTGGTTTGGATATTCAGACTCGAAGGAAGATTTGGGAGTATATCAAAAAAATTCACAAAGAATTTGATATGACCATATTTTTATCAACTCACTACATGGAGGAGGCAGACAAACTCTGTGATAGAATTGGAATTATTGATGGTGGGAAAATTCAAGTAATTGATACTCCTGAAAATCTAAAAAATGCAATGGGCGCTGAGGTCATTTCAATAATAATGGAGAATAGTACCCATCGTGACTTTTTCTTATCTAAACTCAAGGAAATTGAATTTGTAAAAAATATTACCGAGGATGGAACAAAACTGACACTTTTTGTATCCAATGGTACCAAAGTTATTCCAATAATTTTCCAAATTTCATCTGAACTTGAAATTAAAATTAATACTATTTCATTAACTCGACCAACACTTGATGATGTTTTTCTTTCATACACTGGACATGAAATAAGAGATGATGATTCAGGATTTAATCGAAAGCGTGAACACGCAAAGATGAAGAGGTTACGTTCATGAATACTTTGATGTATGATACCTATACAATTTTTTGGAGAGAAATAAAGAGATACAAGAAATCTAGAAGTGGAGTTTTAATTAGATTAATTCAACCAGCCATTTGGATAATTGTTGTTGGAAATATTTTTTCAGGAACTCAACCATTAATTCAATCAGTTGGATTTGAAGGCGAGTATATTGAATTTATGGCACCTGGCGTCATAATACTTACTGCAATTTTTACAAGTATCTTTGGTGGTGTAAATACATTATGGGATAGACGTTATGGTTTTATGAATAAGGCATTAACTTCTCCAATCTCTCGTTCAGCAATTGCTTTGGGAAAAATGTCTGCCATTTCATTAGTTGCAGCAATGCAAGCAAGCTTGATTATAGGAATTGCTTTGGCAATTGGTGTTAATTTTCCAAACCCCATTATGATTATACCGATTATGGCAATTGTTATTTTATTTTCGTTGGGATTTTCTGGAATATCTGTGATTGTAGCTGCTACTGCAAAATCTCAGGAAACTTTTTGGGGAATGATAAATTTTCTTGGAATGCCTTTGTTTATGCTAAGTCCTGCTCTATTTCCACTAGAACTGTTACCTGATTGGCTTGCAGTTATTGCAAAACTAAATCCTGTCACATACACAGTTTTACTTGTTAGAGAATTAATGACTGGAGTTTCTGATGGTGGAATTCCAATTTTCTTCAGTCTAGGAATTTTAATTCTATTTGTGATTGTGATGATTGGACTTGCAAGCTATGTGTTTACGCGTGAAGTAAACAAGCCATTTTAGATAAAGTTGACAAAAAATCAAACTATTGTTAACTTTGTTTATCTTTGTAAAATTCTGAAACCAATGACTGTTGTCAACTATCCCTGCTGTGATTGTAATAATTTCTGCAATTTTATTAGTTAGCTCTTTTACCCAATACTCTTTTGCATTTGGAGACTATGATCCTATTTCTGAATGGGGTGAATTTGGAATAATGACCCCTGGTCACTTTTCATATCCTCAATTCATTGCAGTAGATGATGATGGAAATTCGTATGTGAGTGATTTTGGAAATAAACGAATTCAAAAATATTCTAGCACTGGTGAATTTGTTTCTACTTGGGGACAAAGTGGAACATTGCCTGGAGAATTTCATTACCCTTCTGGAATTGCAGTAAATGAAAATTTTGTTTTTGTTGCAGATCATGATTTACATACGATTCAAAAATTCTCACTAAATGGAACCTTTGTTGATCAATGGGGGAGTTTTGGAATTCATGATGGTCAATTCAAATATCCATATGGCGTAACTATTGATTCTGAAAATAATGTCTATGTTGTAGATACTGGAAATCAAAGAATTCAGAAATTCAATTCTGATGGCGAATTTATTTTATCATTTGGAACTAGTGGAATGGGTGCAGGACAATTCCTTACTGCAATAGGAATTGATGTTGATAGTGATGATAATGTGTATGTTACTGATAAAGGAAACAGAAAGATTGAAAAATTTGATTCTAATGGTATACTGATTAAATCAATGCCTTTTCGTGGATTAAACTATGTTTTCTCACCTGAGGGAATCACGATTGACTCTGATGGAAAAATTGTAGTAGTTAATGTTGCAAATAATCGAGTCTTGTATCTTGATCAAGATGATGATTTAACTTTGAATATTTTTGAGCAACTTGGCCCTTATCCTAGAACCTTTTCAATGTTGACTGATGTTGCATTTGGAATTAATGGTGAATTATTAATTATTGATTCAGCATCTCACAAAGTACAATCCTTTGAGACTCCATTGTATGTAGAACCACAAGTTGTAGATGTAATTGAAATTATAGTACCTGAAATTGAAGTAGATTTCTTAAATGATACAATTGATCCAACAATTATGGTTCCAAGCGATATGGTCTTAGAGGCTACAGGTTTATTCACCCCAGTTGTACTAGGTGATTCTATTGCATCTGATTTTGATAGTGGAATTAAAACAATTTTGAATAACGCACCTGAAGCATTTTCCTTAGGAGTTAGTAAAGTTACATGGATTGCATTTGATAATGCTGGAAATGCTGCTGAGGGATTTCAAACCATTACGATAAATGCATGCGGACATGTCTATTCTGATTATAACTTGATTGTGGGAACAAATAATGATGATGTTCTCATAGGAACTAGTTCTGATGATTTGATATTTGGATTAGATGGGGATGATATTATCCTTGGTTTAGATGGTAATGATTGTCTCTTTGGTGGAGATGGTGATGATGTCATTTATGGACATGATGGGTATGATACAATTAATGGCGATGCTGGCAATGATATTCTAAAAGGACAATCAGGATATGATGTCATTTATGGTAATTCTGGAATGGATATGATTGATGGTGGAACTGAAAATGATCGTTGTTATGATTCAATCAATGATGTTATTGTTAATTGTGAATAATGCTTGTTCTTGATTTTTGTTTTATCTTTTTAGAATTCCACTATGTGATATTTTTTCTATAAAGACTATTCGAATCATCTAAGGTTGTATTTCATATACTGAGAATTATTACACAGCTTATAGATATTGATGTGGATATTGTATCTGACGGGCAAGTAATTCGTGGTTTTAACTATGTAAATTGTAGAGCCATAAATTATGATGTGGATACTAATGCAAACAAAGAAGAAAGTTATTCTAAAAACAAATTTGCACTAGAGAATCTATTTGACTTTGAATGTCAAGGATATCATCCAAACAATCCTATCTATGATGCAATGTTTAGTTTTGAGCAAGCAAATACTGAAAGCTCTAATGATCTGAGAAATACTGATCGATGGAGTCCACTCTTTACCGTGAGAGAATAATTTCATTCACCCCTTTTTCATTTTTTTCTAAACATTTTTTTTAACTACGATCATTTCTAGTTCCATGTTCTGAAATTGTTTCTATATAGATCCATATACTATACGTTCATTAGGCTTAATTCCATTTTTGAATTAGAAATCTTATGGGACAATGGCTATCGTGGATTAAATCAAACGAAAAACAACTATTAACGATTCTTGATAATCTAGCAAAAAAGGCAGTTGAAACTTCAGAAGCAGTTGTGGTATTATTTTCAGATCTCAGTAATGCTGAACAGGGTGAAAAAATCCATAGACTTGAAACTGAAGCAGATCTCTTAACACGAGAAATTTTTACTGAACTCAACAAGACATTCATCACTCCATTAGACAGGGAAGATATGCAAAGAATTGCATCAAAAATTGATGATGTGATTGATTTCATGGATGGTATTGCTGCTAGAGTGTACAGCTACAAAATTACCACTCCTCCACCATATTGTGAAAAAATGGCCGAAGAACTAGTCAAGGCAACAAAAGAGGTAGAATACATGATATCACAACTACATAACATCAAAAATCCAAAAGATATGATTCAACATTGTAGAAATACTGGTGATATTGAGCATGTTGTAGATCTTTTGTATCGTGAAGCTATCAAAGAATTGTTTGAAACAGAAGATGCAATTAAAATCATTAAACTAAAAGATATCTATGAAACAATGGAAACTGCGTCAGATAGATGTGTAGATGTTGCAGATGTAATTGAAGATATTGTTTTAAAATATTCATGAGTTGATAATATGATAGAGATAGCCATTGCTGCAATAATTGTAGCATTAATCTTTGATTTTGTAAATGGTTTTAATGATTCAGCAAATTCTGTTGCAACAGTTATTGGAACACGTGTTCTAAAACCAATTCATGCAGTGGGATTATCTGCAGCTATGAATTTTATTGGTCCTTTTGTTTTTGGTGTAGCTGTAGCAACTACAATAGCTAAAGGAATTGTTAGTCCTGATGACATTACTGTTTACATGATAATTGGTGGATTGGCTGGTGCTATTAGCTGGAGTGTATTGTGTACCTATTTTGGATTACCAATTTCAAACAGTCATTCTTTAGTTGGTGGAATTATGGGTGCAGGAATTATGGGATTAGGTTTTGAAAAATTAGTTTTTGGTGGTTTGACTAAAATTTTTGCAGGAATTATAATTGGACCAATTGGTGGAATAATTGTTGGTTTACTATTAACTGGCTTAATAATTACCCTCTTTGCAAATTATAGACCTGCAGTTGTAAACAAAACTTTTGGTAGATTACAAATTATTTCTTCAGCTTGGTTTGCTTTAACACATGGTGCAAATGATGGACAAAAAACTATGGGTATTATTGTTTTAATTTTATTTTCAGCAGGAATGGTTCCTAATCTTGAAATGCCTCTGTGGGTAATTTTGGCAGCAGCATCTGCAATGGGACTGGGAACTTTCTTTGGAGGTTACAAAGTTATCAAAACACTTGGTGTAAAAATTACAAAACTCAAACCCTATCAGGGATTTGCAGCAGAAACTGGGGGTGGATTGATGCTGGCAGTTTTTGCAATATTTGGTATTCCTGCTAGTACTACACATGTCATTACAGGCACAATTATGGGAGCTGGTTCTGCACGAAGAAAGCGTGCTGTACGCTGGAGCGTTGGAAGGCAAATTGTTTTTGCATGGATAATTACAATTCCTGGCAGTGCTGCAATGGGTATTGGCTTTACCTATGTGATTAGCTTATTTGTTTGAGTATCTGTAATACCTTGATTTTTATTTCAGCAAAAATTTTTTTGAGATGCTAATATGGAAATTTTACAATTAATCCAATCAAATCTATTAACTCCGATTATTCTATTCTTTTTATTTGGAATTATTGCAGCTAGAATAAAATCTGATTTAAAAATACCTGAAGCAATTTCTGAATTTTTACCAATCTATCTTCTTGCAGCTATTGGACTTCATGGTGGAATAGAGATGAGAAATACTGGATTTGAAAATATGTTAATTCCTATGTTTGTTGCAATTGGTCTTTCATTATTATTTACTTTGAATCACTATCAAATTTTAAGACGATTAGGAAAATTCAATATCTTTGACTCGTATGCATTAGCATCAACTTATGGTGCAGTAGGTGCTGTAACTTTTTCAGTTGGATTGTCATTTTTGAAAAATCAGGGAGTTACATCTGAAGGATACCTTGCTGCCATTTTAGCTATTTTAGAACCTGTGGCCTTTATCATGGCAATATTTTTGACAAACATGGCAGTATCAAAACAAATTCGTGCAAAAAAACAGTCTTTTACAAATGATGAATTATCTGATATTGATGTTGGGTTAAAACAAACTAAAACTAAACTTTCTCAAGTTTTACATGAATCACTTACTGGAAAAGCTATTGTAATTTTACTTGGTAGTATTGTGATTGGTTATATGATTGGAGAAGAGGGATTTAGTTCTATTAGTATAGTCTTTGATCAAATGTTTACTGGCGCAATTGTAATTTTTATGATAGAGATGGGAATTATTGCTGGTCAAAGGTTAGGTGATATCAAAAAAGTTGGGATTTTTCTTGTAGCGTTTGCAATAATTATGCCTACATTTAATGGAATTATTGGAGTTTTAGTTGCAACTGCAATGGGATTGAGCCTAGGTGGTGCAGTTATGTTTGGATTACTGTTGGCTAGTGCATCATTTATTGCCGCACCTGCAGTATTGCGTCATTCAATCCCTCAAGCAAATCCTAGTCTCTACATTACATCTGCATTAGGCATTACATTCCCATTCAACATTATTGTTTTACTACCAATCATGTTTATTGTTTCAACCTTTGTTCATGGAGAAGGATCGATAGACTTATTCAATTATATCACAAAGGGATTGATATGAAACTATACAATGTAAAATTACTAACTATTACTTGTGAAATACTTGCACAAAAAAATATTATTGAAATTTTAAAAAAACATGACATAACTGGATACACAACATTTGAAGTTGAAGGAAATGGCTCTCGTGGTTTACGCGGTCATGGATTAGAAACTGAAAAAAATGTCAAAGTCGAGGTAATAATACGTGAGGAAAAGTTATCTGGTATAATTGAAGAAATTTCAAGAACAATGTTTGCTGATTTTGCGCTAGTACTTTATGTCAGCGATGTTGGTGTAGTAAGAACTGAAAAATTTTAACAGCAATTGTTATCTGTACACAATATTGGAATTTTCTTGCTTGTTTTTATAACATTTGAAATTAGTTCTGATAATTGATTATTTGAAATTGTATACATTGCTTTTTTCCCTTCATCTCTTGATTTTACAATTCCACATTTTTTTAATGTCTTTAGATGGTGTGATACAAGTGGTTGGTCTTTCTTTAATTTTTCTACAAAATCATTGACGCACAATTCTTTGTCTTTTTGTAATAATTCTAAAATCTCAAATCTTGTTTCATCACAAATACATTTTAATAAACTGAGACCATTCATATCAATCTATATTTATATAAACTGATATTTATATGATGATACATTGGCTCCAAATATCCTATTTGTGTGCGTAGAAAATGCTGGTAGAAGCCAAATGGCTGAGGCTTTTTTTAGAAAATATGGTGGAAAAAAATTCAATGCCACTAGTGCTGGAACTACTCCCTCATCTGAGCTAAACCCTATGGTAGTCAAAGTAATGAAAGAAATAGGAATTGATCTAACCCTACAATCTCCAAAATTATTATCTGATTCCATGATAGTTGAATCGTTTCGAACTGTAAACATGGGATGTATGGATAAAGAATCTTGTCCTGCATTATTTGTTAAAGATGTGATTGATTGGAATATTTCTGACCCCAAAGACAAAACAATTGATCAAGTGAGACTTATTCGTGATCAAATAAAATCTGAAATAATTCATCTAATTCATTCACTTGAAGAAAAAAAAACAAAATATTCTAATTTACAAATATTCATTGCAGAACTAGTTGGAACTTTTATCCTTGTAATTTTTGCAACTGGTTCTATAGTTTATGATGCCAAAGTCTTTGATGCACAATTGGGTATTCCATTTGCAGCTTTGGCACCTTTTCTTGCATTGTTAATTGGCGTATATGCATTTGGTAAAGTATCACTAGCTCACTTTAATCCTGCAGTAACTGTTGGTTATTACATTACAGGTCATATCACAAAACTACAAGTTGTATACTATTTTACAGCAGAAATTATTGGTGCATTACTTGGAACACTTTTTATTTTACAATTTATTGGTGATAATGCAAATCTTGGTGCAAATGCTCCAAACTATGATTTTTCTATTCTTTTAATATTCTCAGTAGAAGTTTTAGCTTCTGCAATGCTTATGGGTGTAATTTTTTATGTTGTGTATACAAAAGGCTTGAGGGGATTTAGTGGCGTAGCAATTGGTGGAATAGTTGGATTGGATATTTTGTTTCTGGCTTTTATTTCTGGTGCATCAATGAATCCAGCAAGAGCTCTTGCCCCTGCATTACTTTCAGGTAGTCTTGGGGATTTATGGATATACTTGAGTGCTCCATTCATTGGAACAATGATTGCAGCATTTTTGTTTCGAGGAAAATTTCGTGCTCAAAGAATTACAAATAATGAATAAGAATAGAGTATGTGCTGGTATGCTAGATTATTTTATTCCTAAATGTTGTTTTATCTTATCTACATCTTCTCCAACCATTGCAATTTGACTACTTAGTGCCCAAACAGTATTTCGTGACTGGATATTTTGATTATTTAGATATTTTACTAGCGTAATGGTAAATTCTGAATTTTTTGTCTTTTCAAGATATGTAATGATTTCATGAATTATTTGTGGAGGTAATCCTTGATTTAACTTTTCAATCATTTCTCTGCATTCTACATCACTTTGTATTGGCATGATTATACAGTACACATTCTTTTAATTAAAGAAAAGGCTTAGACCTTTCTCAACTCTATTACGAATAATAATGACCACTTTTCATATCCAATCAATGTCTAAATCCAAAAAACTATTTGACATTGCTAGAAAAGTAACCCCTTCAGGAGTTAATAGTCCTGTTAGATATTTTGAACCTTATCCATTTTTCACAAAAAAAGCAAATGGTGCATACATTTGGGATGTGGATAACAATCGTTACATTGATTATTGTAATGGATATGGTGCTTTACTTTTAGGACATCGAAGAAAGGAGATTATTAGTTCTGTAACAAAACAACTATCTCGAGGTACTCTATACTGCACTCCTACTGAATCAGAAATTGAATTATCAAAATTAATTATTGGAAATTTTCCATCAATTGACAAAGTTCGATTAACAAATACTGGTGGTGAGGCAACAATGACTGCAATTAGACTTGCACGTGGATTTACAAAAAAGAAAAAAATAATTAAATTTGAAGGATGTTATCACGGAGCTCATGATTCTGTTTTAGTCAAAGCTGGTTCTGGTTCTGCACACAACGGAATTTCAGTCTCTGATGGGGGATTAGATGAGGTCTCAAAAAATACTTTGGTGGTACAATACAATAACATTGAAGATTTACAAAAAACAATTAAAAAAAATAAAGACATCGCGGGAGTTATTGTAGAGCCAATTCTTGCAAATATGGGATTAATCTTACCTGAAAAGAATTTTCTATCTGATTTGAGAAAAATTACTAAAGAAAACAACATTCCATTAATTTTTGATGAGGTAGTTACAGGATTCAGAGTAGCCCCTGGTGGTGCACAAGAGCATTTTGGAATAAAACCTGACATTACTACATTAGCAAAAGCTCTCTCCAATGGATTTACAATTTCAGCAGTTGGTGGTAAAAAAGAAATTATGGATTTACTTTCTCCTGGTGGTAAGGTATATCAGGCAAGTACATTTGCAGGAAACCCAATCTCTGTTAGTGCAGCAATTGCATCAATTAAGACAATAAACAAAATAAAAAATAAATTGTATTCTAAACTTGAACGATACAATTTGTTATTCTCAACTGCACTTGATGATATGGCAACTGACATGAAAATCCCTCACCAAATTAATTTCACTGCATCTATGTTTCAGATTTTCTTTACTAGTAAGCCTGTAACAAACTATGAGACATCAAAGAATGCAAATGGTAAAAAATTCCAGAAACTATTCAAAACATTACTAAAAAAAGGAATATTCATAGCTCCCTCTCAGTTTGAGGTGGTTTTTCTATCTGATGCTCATACAGAAAATGACTTGAACAAAACACTTGATGCATACCATGCTGCATTAAAGTCGGTGAAAAATTGAAGTATGTAATAGGGGCTCGGGGCAGTCAGTTATCCATTGCTCAAACAAATTGGGTGATTACAGAACTAAAAAAAGTAAACCCTGATTCAGAATATGAAATTAAAACCATTACAACAAAGGGCGACACTGATAGTAGACCATTATTTACAATAGACCAAAAAGGAATTTTTGAAAAAGAAATTGATAGAGCAGTTGCACAAAAGGACGTGGACTTTGCAGTACATAGTCTCAAAGACGTTCCAACAGAACTTGATGCTACTCTAATTTTAGCATGCATTCCAAAACGTGAGGCTGCAAATGATATCTTCATCTCATTTGATAATTCATCTTTGGATGACATTAAAGCAGGTGCTGTAATTGGAACCAGTTCACTTCGTCGTGCAGTACAAGTGATTAGACGAAGACCTGATGTAATAGTTAAGCCAATTCGAGGAAACATTGAGACTAGAATAAAAAAAGTATCTGGAGATACTTTTGATGGTATAGTGCTTGCAAAAGCTGGAATCACAAGACTCAGTGTTAATGTAAAGTATACTGAACTATCTGTTTTTGATTTTTCTCCATCTCCTGGTCAGGGTGCAATTGCTATAGTTGCAAGGGAGAATGATTCTGAAACCATTTCAATGCTTAAAAAAATTGAAGACTCTGATTCTAGATTAGAAATTGAGGCAGAACGTGCATTATCTGATTATGTAGATTCTGGATGCCGATTCCCTGTTGGTGCATATGCAAAATCAGAAGGCACTCAAATTAGACTTGATGTATCTGTATTTTCAGTTGATGGCAAAGAATCCCTTAGTGTATCAGTTATTGGTGATAAAAATAATCCAAAAGCCATTGGTAAAAGTGCAGGAGAACAATTACGTGAGAAAGGTGTACAGGATCTTGCATTAAATTGGAGAGAAAAAGTAGAGGAATGGAATAAGACATGAGTGGTAAAGTGTATTTGGTTGGTGCTGGACCTGGAGATAGTAAATTAATTACATTGCGCGCAGTTGAATTACTCAAAAAAGCAGATGTTGTACTTTATGATAGACTAGTTAGCAAGAAAATAATTTCAATGATTCCAAAAAAGACTGAAAAAATCTATGTTGGACGAGCTGTAGGGGATGACACTACTCATCAAAATTCTACTAATGATTTGATGGTGATTCATGCAAAATCTAAAAAAAATGTAGTTCGACTAAAGGGTGGTGATCCTATTATCTTTGGACGTGGTGGAGAAGAAGCAGAATTTCTCAAAGAAAATAACATAAAATATGAAATTGTTCCAGGAATTACATCAGGTATTGGGTCTGCAACTTATGCTGGAATTCCTCTTACTCATAGAAAATATGCATCATCTGTAGTTTTTGTTACAGGCCATGAAGACCCTGAAAAAAAATCAGAGATTGTAAAATGGAAAAGACTAGCAAAGTCAGTTGATACTATAGTAATCATGATGGGGTTATCTAGAATTGATGTAATTTGTAAACAATTAATCGCAGGTGGACTGGATAAAAAAACTCCGGTAGCAGTAATTCAAAATGGAACTACACCAAAACAAAAAATGATCAAAGGAACTGTCACAAACATTGCAAAAAAAGTTAAAGAAAATAAAATTACTCCTCCAACAAACATCATAATTGGCAAAGTAGTTGATTTGTCAGACACCATAGGTTGGAAATAATGCTTGATGGAAAAACTATAGCAATTACGCGCTCAAAAGATGACTCTGCAGAGTTCATCTCACTTGCAGAGCAAAACAATGCAACACCAATTCCATTACCTACAATAGAATTAATCAGCAAGGGCGAGAAAATTGTTGCAGAGTTTTTAGAATCCGTGGAAAAATATAATCCTGATTACTGTGTATTTCTTAGTTCAAAAGCTGTAAAGTTACTTTTTGACACTGCAAAAAATATCCATAAATTTGAGCAATTACAATTGACAGTTGCAAATACAATTGTAATGTCTGTAGGTCCAAAAACTAGTGCAACACTAGAGTCATATGGAATTAAAGTAAATCATCAACCAGAAAATTCATCATCAGTTGGAGTTGGAGAAGAATTTTCACAAATTAATGCAGTGGGAAAAAAAGTAATCATCCCACGTAGCGGTGCTGCAAATTCATTTCTTAAAGAATTACTAAACAAAATTGGAATTGATGTACTGGAGATTCACTTGTATGATGTTTGTGCATTTAGAGACACAACACAATGGAATGGATTTAGAGAATTATTCTCTCAAGGAAAAATTAGCGGTGTTATCTTTACTAGTGCATCATCTGTTCGTGGATTCTTTGAGATAATGCTCAAAGACTATGAAAAATCTTCTTTGATCGATAATCTCTCAAAATTATCTCTAGTTTCAATTGGACCATTCACTTCTGATGAATTAAAGAAATTTGATGTGTCATTTACAATGGCTAAAATTCATACTGTTGCAGGTGCATTTGATATTTTGAAAAATATTTTGATTAGTGAATAATTTAGCTAAAGCTATTTAGCTATGCCTATTTTTCCTCATGTATTTATAATATAACGGGGTTATGCTATTCATGGCCACTGAAAATATTAACATGGATTATTCCAAATATGATTTTAAAGACACTACAGAGATGTATGTTCATCTTAGCAAGAAAGGCCTAAGCAGAGATACTGTAATTGAAATTAGTAAATTAAAAGATGAACCACAATGGATGCTTGATTTTAGATTACGTTCATTTGAAATTTTCATGAAAAAACCAATGCCAACTTGGGGTGGAGATCTTAGTTCTATTGATTTCCAAAATATCTATTATTATATGCGAGCAACAGAAAAGGTAGAAAAAAATTGGGATGATGTTCCAGAAAAAGTAAAAAATACTTTTGAGAAACTTGGAATTCCAGAAGCTGAAAAGAAATTCTTGGCAGGAGTTGGCGCACAATATGAGTCTGAAGTTGTATATCACAGTCTACGTGAAGACTTGGCAAAACAAGGTGTTCTCTTTTTGGATACTGATGCTGCACTCAAAGAACATCCAGAACTTTTCAAGAAATATTTCGCTAAAATTATTCCTCCAGAGGATAACAAATTTGCAGCACTAAACAGTGCAGTTTGGAGTGGTGGCTCATTTATTTACATTCCACGTGGTGTCAAAGTGGATATGCCATTACAAGCATACTTTAGAATTAATGCAGAAAATATTGGTCAATTTGAGAGAACATTAATCATTGTAGATGAAGGTGCAGAAGTTCATTACATTGAAGGATGTACTGCTCCTGTTTATTCTTCAGAATCACTTCACTGTGCTGTTGTAGAACTAATTGCACACAAAGATGCAAAATTAAGATATACAACAATCCAAAATTGGAGTAGTGATGTTTACAATCTTGTAACAAAACGTGCTTATGCATATGAAGGTGCAACAGTCGAATGGATTGATGGAAATATTGGTAGTAAACTAACAATGAAATATCCTGGAATATATTTAATGGGTGAGCGTGCATATGGTGAAACACTCTCTATTGCATTTGCAGGTAAAGGACAACATCAAGATACAGGTGCAAAAATGGTTCATCTAGCACCAAATACAACATCCAAAGTTACATCAAAATCTGTTAGTAGAATGGATGGACGTTCTACTTATCGAGGAATGCTTCATGTTGCAAAGGGTGCAACTGGTGTAAAATCTACTGTTCGCTGTGATGCATTACTATTAGATGATACATCAAAGACTGACACTTATCCTTACATGGAAATCAACCAAGAAGATGCAACAATTACTCACGAAGCTACTGTTGGTAAAATTGGCGATGAGCAAATTTTCTATCTAATGAGTAGAGGATTTAATGAGGAAGAAGCATTAACTCTAATTGTAAATGGCTTCATGGAACCATTCACAAAAGAATTACCAATGGAATATGCAGTTGAATTAAACCGACTCATCAAATTAGAAATGGATGAATCTGTCGGATAAACTAAAATCAAACTAATCAATATGTCTCAAGAACTCCTATCAAAATTAGACGTTAGTCATATTGAAGAAATTTCATCATCTAGAAATGAACCTGATTGGCTAAAGGAATATCGAAAAACTTCGTTATCCGTATATCATGAACTTCCAATTGAAATGTCTCCTCTTTACAACAAATACACTGATGCAAAAAAAATGGATCCTGAAAAAGTTTCTCTTTCTACAACCACAGCTCAAACAGTACCAAAATTCCTTGAAAAAAGATTAAGCGAATTAGAAAATGAAATTTGTATTATTCAAATTGGAACAAATATTCATAAAATCAATCTTCCTGATGAACTAAAATCAAAAGGATTAGTGATTTCATCAATTTCTGATGCAATTCAAAATAATTCAGATCTTGTAAAAAAATCCCTAGAAGCATCAAATTCAAAAGATGATAAATTTACAGCATTAAACAACGCTGCTTTTAACTCAGGTATATTTATCCACATTCCACGTAATCTAGTCATAGAGAAACCTATCCATTTCTTGACTTGTCTTTCTGATGATGGACATTCTACAATTTCAAGAAATATTATTTTTGCAGATGAAAGCAGCAAGGCAACAATCGTTCAAGAATTATACTCTCCACAAATTGAAACACAACAGGCATATCTTGAATTATTAAATACAAACCTTGCAGCAAATTCACAATTAGATATTACTACTTTACAAATGATGGATCAACACGCCGTAACATTTTCAACAAGATATACAAACGTGGCACAAGACGCTAAAATAAACTGGTATTCTGGATTATTTGGCTCAATGCTATCTCGATACAAAACTGAATATTTTCTTAATGGTACTGGTGCATCATCTAATGATTCTGAAGTAATTTTTGGAAATAATGAACAATCATTTGACATTCAAACTAATGTAACTCATGAGAGCCCATCTACTGAAGGACGAGTCGTAGAAAAATCAATTCTTCGTAATAAATCAAAATCTCTATTCAAAGGAATGATTAGAATTCAAAAAAATGCAACAAAATCAAATTCATTTTTGTCTGGTCGTTCTATTCTTTTAGATAAAGATGCAAAATCTGATTCAATTCCTGGACTGGAAATTTTTACAAATGATGTAAAGGCTACACACTCTGCATCAGTAGCACAAATTGACGAAGAACAGATTTTCTATCTTAAAACTAGATGTCTTACCCATGAGGAAGCTGAGAGAACAATTATTGAAGGATTCTTAGAACCACTTTCAAGAAAAATGTCCTTCCAAGTTAGAGCATGGATTGCATATCTAATTGAATCAAAATGGGATAATAAAGAACTCACCATTAACACTGATAAAGAATTAGCTAAATTCGTTGAAATTGAAGAGACTCGTTATAATGAAGATGCTGAAATTGAGCAGCACTACAAGTATCGGTGATATTTTTGTCTGAATGGATTAAAGCTTGCAAGCTCGAGCAGGTAAAAGATGGACAACTTTTTAGTTTTATTCATGATGAGAAAAAAATTCTTTTAGCAAATCAAAAGGGAAAAATTCACGCAACTGATCTAATCTGCACTCATGCTGATGCAGATCTTTCTACAGGATTTCTAAGCGATGAAGGGGTTAGATGCCCATTACATCTTTCTGTTTTTAATTTAGATGACGGATGTCCACAAAACCTCCCTGCAGAAACTGCGCTTGGTGTTTATAATGTTAAAATAGATGATAA
>Ga0066860_10000156_pt1 | contig 28178 bp, 24 predicted proteins | sample ETN07SmetaG_FD_65601 | JGI IMG/M metagenome (GOLD analysis project Ga0066860, IMG submission 65601) | Marine microbial and viral communities from oxygen minimum zone, Eastern Pacific Ocean - ETNP2014F14-07SV275 | ecosystem: Environmental > Aquatic > Marine > Oceanic ... | reverse complement strand
CGAACGCCCATTCGAGGGCTGGGAATTTATCGACCACGACGACGGCTGGTACGAAGCCGTATTCGTGATCAGCGATGACGGGTTCGGCCACGTGGTTCTGATCCCTGACCAGCCGGACACTGATCCTATGCTGAGGGCCATCTGCGAAGCTCACAGCAACTAACTCACCCACCCCTTACACCGACCCGAACCGCGTCCAGGCATCCCGCCTCGGGCGCATTTTTTATGCCTGAAGGAAATTCACATGATCGATCTACCAAATATCGATTCCATCGAAGCCGTTCTGGACCAACCGCTCGATAAAACTCTCAAAGGCCTGCTGCAGGATCGGCTCGCCGATACAATCCAATGCGGCTTGCAGGATTACACCCACGTGCTTGTCGTTCAAGGTGGCGACACGGAACAGCAGATTGTCGAAGCGATAGGCTTCTCTCCGCTCAAAACTCGAATTGATGGCCGACCGGATTGTCCCGATTGGGATTGGTGCGAGCAACACCCCGGCTGGTGGGAGTTGCTGTTCTGCGTCGGGAACTCCGGCTTCGCCTACATCATGCTCGTGGAGGATGCCGAACACTCGCTTCTTGCCCAACTCTGTCGAAAGGGTGGGCCACAGCTATGAAATTGCTGGGCAAAATAGCATTCGCCTGCATCGCCCTAGCCGCCCTGCGCTTGGGTTTGATTTTCATCGCAGCGGCTTTGGTGCTCAGTCTGGTCGTCGCTTTGATCCGGGCGCCTGGCCAGACACTATCTGTGATATTCGGGCTCACCCTGCTCAATGCGTTCGCTGCCAATCCCGGGCTCGGGCTCTCGCTATTGGTATTGGTCATTCTAAGCGGAAGGCTGAACGCCAAATCGTAAAGGGCGTCATTCCGATCGGCGACAAAGATAAACTTCAAAATCTTCGAATAGACGGCTAGCTCATCATCGCACCAAGAGAAGTAGTATATGTCGATACCGGTTTCTGCCAGGACACTTCGAGCCCTCAGGAAAGCAATTGGTTGGAGCATCGATCACCTAGCCCGGAAGAGTGGCGTTAGCAGATCGACAATTCTTCGCATCGAGAAGGCCGATGGGTGCTACCAAGCCAATAGCGAGCAGGCAGAAGGCTTAGCTCGTGCTTTTGGAGTCAATGTCGAAAGTTTGACAAGCGATGGTGTGAACCAAATTATCGTCGCCGAAGGTGATTTTGTTCCCATCAGGCATGAGTTTTTCACCGTGTCATATATCGAGGGTGACATCCGTCTCACGCACGTGGGTACAAATTTGAAGGATCCGCAGCCCGACCATGTGATGGCGACGATGGTTGGCACTGCGCCTGGAACCTTGATAATTCGATCGGCAGACGACTAGCCTAGCTCAAACGACCTGTCCGGGTCACCTTCCAGGTCCAGAAGACGCGTCCATCACCTTTCGCTAGGGGCGACAAGCCATGCGCCAATTGCGTGACAGTAAAACCGCGGCCTTGCCGATTTACTGACTTTCGCGCACTTCAACGGCGTCAAAGTGCAGGCAAGAGGGCCTATGCGTCTGCGCTCAAAATACTCTCTCGCTCGTGACACCAACTTGACACTTTCGAACGGTGAAAGCCCTCGTCATTAGCTATTCGGCGTTTGACGCAAATCGAACTTTAGAAGAGGCAGGATCTCGTACGTAAATTCTGCGTGTCCTGAAGAGGAAATAAACCTATGTCACGTGGGCAAACTAAGATAATTCGTAAGTATGATATTGAGGGTAGTGGTGAGGAAAAGATTAGTTCGAGATTGGGTCTCGAGATTCGTCATTATTCCAAGTCTTCTGAAGACGGATTTCGCAACGCGGGCTTATATGGCCTGCTAAGCTTTATCCTGTCGTTCGTCGAAGAAGGGGAGGGGCGCGAATTCCTAATTGCAAACCAAGCAGTCGCAATCTGCGGAGAGGTCATCCGCCAGCAAATTCATGACGCGGTAGTCGAAGGAATGGACCGTTACTGCATCTGCGAAGAGGGCCGTCTCAGGCTCCCGAAAGTGGCCTCGGATGGCGCGACCAACCTTGGCTCTAGCCAGCCTTCCTTGGAGCATGGCTTCGGCGTCATTCGTGCGGCGCAGAACCTCAGGCTGGCCTTCAATGAGGCGGGGCAGGGCGGGCGCATAAGCTTTGCCAAGGCTTGTATCTGGTCAGGTCTCACGCAGCCGCACGAGATTGTTGCAGAGGCCTGCTTAATTGGTGGCAATCGCGTCGAGAGCGCCTTCGAAGCTCTCTTGATGGAAGGTGAGAACGTCCACTGGCGTAAATGTGCCGACGGCAGCCTTGAGCTTATGGCGGGTGCGTGATGCTTGAAGAAATCAATTCTGGGGGGGCCTTAGGCCTCCCACTACCGACGCAAGATTCGACGCCAAACGTTCAGTCTCGGATCATCCCTTTCCCCTCTCGGGCTGATCGTAGTGCGTTTCCGCACCAGCCGGTGGAAGGCAGCTACAAGCTACCGAGTACCAAGGAAAACATCGCCCACCTTTTGGAGGCAGCGAACGTCCAGGTCCGCTACAACGTCATAAGAAAACGCCTGCTCATCACGAGGGGTGGTTCTGAGCTAAGCTTCAGCGATTTGGTCGGGTTGGCCAATCTGAACGGCCTAAACGCGCCTTGGTTTGCCGATTTCGTCCGCGAGATCGGTGAGCGAAGCCCCATCAATCCGGTGTCAGATTGGATCGGCAGCGCCTCATGGGACGGGACGGATCGGCTATCCGCCTTTTTCGAAACCATGGTGGCCGATGAAGACTTCCCTGTCGGCCTCAAATGCCTTCTCGTTGATCGTTGGCTTAAGAGCGCGGTCGCGGCAGCTTTGAAGGACGATTTCAGAACGCGTGGGGTCCTCACCCTTCAAGGCCCACAAGGTTGCGGAAAAACGAGCTGGATTGCCCGACTAGTACCGCCGAACATCCGGCAGGAGCTAATAAAGCTCGATCATCACCTGAACCCGCACGATAAAGACTCAGTGTTCATTGCGGTGAGCCATTGGATAACGGAGATCGGTGAACTGGATAGCTCATTCAGAAACGACGTGGCGCGGCTCAAAGGCTTCCTCACGAACGACTGCGACAAGCTTCGGCTTCCCTATGCCAAATCTCCAATCGAGATGAAGCGACGTACGGTCTTTGCGGCAAGCGTGAACGAGACGCATTTCCTGATAGATCGTACGGGTAACAGCCGTTTCTGGGCGATACCCGTCAAAAGCCTCGACTATGAGCATCAGATCGACATGCAACAGCTGTTCGCGCAGCTGGCAGTGGAGGTCCAGGGCGGAGCGCAGTGGTGGCTCACTCGCGAGGAAGAGGCGCTTCTTGAGCGGCATAACGAACGGTTCCGGGCCGTTAGCGTCATTGAGGAGCGCCTGCTTGAGCACCTAGAAGGCGAACCTGCCAAACCGCGTTCCATGACGCCGATCGAAGTGCTCCGGACCATTGGCTTCAGCAGTCCATCGAACCAACAATGCCGTGAATGCGGTGGCATTCTTCGGGCTCGCTTCGGACAGCCCAAACGGATCAGGGGACGCGAGAGGTGGCAGGTGCCACTCAAGCCATCTGAAAGTGCCTGGCAAGCTCACGACCCGGCACAGGACGAGTACTAGGAGCTACCCCCTCCCCCACCTGTCTGACCCAATTGACTTGCATCGGCTCCGCGTTGGGTGGGGGGAGGGGGCGGCAATTCAGTTCGGCTTTCGGCGCTGCTTGCGTTCTCCCGACCATCTCATGCCGAGGCTGCGCGAGATGGTCGGGGCACTCGCCAAAATCTGCCCTGAGCCGGCTTTGAACTAAGCAACGGGCGCCGATCGCGCCGCCTCCCGAGGTCGAGCATGGTCTGGGCTCGCCGCCAAACCTCGCAGCTAATCCAAACATCATTGCTAGAAAGGAATTGACCATGCCCAAGCGAAAGCTTGATGCGGCCTTCTGTCAGGTCGCGCCCTGTGAACCTGGGAAAAAGAAGACAGATTATTGGGACACTACTGTAAGCGGCTTTGTCCTTGAAGCGCGCGCCAATGGCGGGCGAACCTACTACCTTCGCTACACCGATCTTCATCGGAAACAACGACAGCTCAAAATCGGTCGCGCCGATATCATCACATTTGGCGAAGCGAAGGCCAAGGCTCGGAAATTACGTTCCGAGGTGGAGTTGAATGGCGATCCCGCAGCGCGGAAGGAGAGGAAGAGAGCGATCCCGACCTATGCCGAACTCGCAATGCAACACATCGAGTACGCAAGGACCTACCAGAAGCGACCTGAGAACACGGAGGCAGTGATCAAAGGCCATCTGATCCCGAAGTGGGGATCATGCCGGCTCGATCAAATAACGCAGCAAGATATCTCGAAATGGCTGGCGGAGAAGCGCCAGACTTTGGCACCGGCGACGGTTGAGAAGCTACGCATGATGTTCGGTCGATCGTTCGAGCTAGCAAGGAAGTGGAGTATTCCCGGCGGGGAGGTGAATCCGGTTCGGAATGTGCCCCGTTTCAGGTTCGACAATGCTCGCGAACGATACCTCAGCGTGAGCGAAGCGCAGCGGCTGTTGACCGCCTGCAAGGGCTCCAGCAATCCACAGCTCTGGGCGATCGTCAGCTTGCTTCTCTATACGGGAGCTCGAAAATCGGAACTGCTGAACGCAAAGTGGGAGCATGTCGATGTTGACCGCCGATCTTGGCTGATACCGGACAGTAAGACCGGTAAGGCGAGACGAGTGCCTTTATCGGGCCCAGCCGTCCAGGTTGTCGAAGGCTTAGTCAAGATTCCGAACTGCCCTTGGCTCCTACCAAATCCCGAAACCCGTAAGCCATACAGCTCAATCAAACGAGCATGGGCTACGGCAAAGGAAGAGGCGGGCCTGAAAGAGCTCAGGATTCATGACCTCAGGCACACCTGCGCGAGCCTTCTAGCCAACAAAGGCGTGGACCTTTTCACTATCGGACGCATCCTCGGCCACGCCGATTATAAGTCGACGATGCGGTACAGCCACCTGGCCAACGAGACACTACTCGCAGCGGTAGAGGCTGGCGCGGCTGGTATCGCAGGGAGGGGCGTATGATCGAACCGACTACGATGCCCACACCGGAGATGTACGAGCGACTGATAGCCTTCGAAAGAGGGCTAAGATCCGAGGGTACTGAAAATCGGCATGATCTGGCGACGGCTCTTATCGGAGCCTGCATCCACGAAGGCATCGATGCAGGACCACTCATCCTGCACGTACTTGCGAGGCTTAATTTCAAGAAGTCTCATGTGGGCCGGTTGCTCTCAGAGGAAGGCAAGAAGCCTACGGGCGACAGACTATGGCATCGTGACGCTAGTGGACGCTATCGCTCGCGGGATTAGACATACATCTTTCGCGTTTCTTCAGCTCGATATAGCTCCCTCCCGTTGCGCCTCAAAGGTCGTGGCGGGAGGGAGTAGCTATCTATCTTTTTTTTTGCTCCGGCTTTCGGTTCGCTATCCGGCAACTCGCAACGATTGGATAACGTGGATTATGTGAATCGTCTTCAAAGTAAAGGTAAGGATACGGGCTGTATCTAAACACGGGGGATATCTTACTGCTATGAGCGGAACTGGGGGACGAATTGGATACTAATGAAAGTTTTTCGGATGAAGCCCTTTATGAGCAAGGGAAATCCGCCGCCAGCATGCTTTGGAAGCGCTGGAAAAACAGGCCCAATGTAGAAGACCCACAACATCCTGCTTTTGCTCGGGGCGCTTTGGAAGAAATCGTTCGGAGACTTGAGGGTACCGATGACGTTTACAAGGAGATGCTTGAGTCCTCGGAGGCGGCAGCAGAACAGCTGACCAAAGCTGATCGTACCATCCTGGAGATAATCCAAAATGCCGACGATCTAGAAGCGTCAGAATTGAGGATGGCTGTGCGTCGTAGCGGTAAGGGCGAGTTCCTTGCTGCTCACAACGGCAAAAAGATTGAAGTCGCTCACGTCATTGCGATGACACTCGCGTTTCTATCCATGAAACGCGAGGATGCCAAAGCAAAGGGAAGGTTTGGGATCGGCTTGAAGACACTGAACCAAATTGGAGCCAAGCTCAGCGTTCATTGCCCACCCTACCACTTCTCGATTGAAAAAGGCTCTTTGCAGGCGATTGATGCACTGCCTTCAATCAAGGGTCTCTATGATTCTTCAGGTGGCGATACCCTATTGGTCGTAGCGCTCGATGGTGAATACGCCCCAGACGACGTCATAGAATGGGTGAAGAGATTGGACGCAAGTCACATGGTCTTTCTGGACCACATGCGCTCGATGTCTCTGATCGATCCCAGAACAGGAAAGCCTGAGTGGTCAGCCGAGTTGTCCAAGGAGGATCGACCAAATTTCCAAGTTGAGATGAAGCCAGGAACTTCCATTCTAACGGCTTGTACCTCTCTCTTCGAGCCTGGAGATAAAGGACGGAGATGGACTCGTTATTCGCTCGAGTATCCCGTTCCTGAGGCATATAAACGCGCCCACAAAGCCACTGGGAAATTCACTCCCCTATCGATTGCAGTATCTGAATCCTCCGAGCCCGGCTGGCTCTCCGCAGGATTGCCATTGGACTTCGCAAATACTCTGCCGATCAGCTTGAACGCTCAATTTGATCCGGATTTGTCTCGTCGAGGAGTTCGGCAGCTTAAGTGGAACGAGTGGCTCTTTAATCGACTTGCGGCTTTGACAGCAGGAGTGGTGATTCACCGCTTTGAGCATGACCCAAAGACCGGTTGGCAAGCCATTCCCTTGCGGGAGGAAAATGCTGTCGACGAAGATTGGACGGGATCTCAGATCGAAGAGCTGATCGTAAAGGTGCAAGAACATGTAAGAGGGAAGTTGCGTCTTGCCATTGATCGGAAATCGGTCGGGCTCTCTGACATCTCGTTTCCTGCGGCGGAGGTGGCTCGGCTTTTGTCCGAAGTCGATCAAGAGACTCTGCAGCCGGAGTTTACTGCATTATCTCGCGAGCAGAAGGACAAAGCCGGCAGGTGGCGTAACGTACTTGAGGATTTGGGCGACGGTTATCGCTTCTCTGTGCGCGATGTGCTTCAAGTTCTAGATTTTGACGAAACAGAGTTTGGGACCAAGACTGAGAAATGGTTTCTGGACCTTGCAGACGAAGCGCTTCGCGCTGGGCAGGAGTCCACACTTTCGAGTAAGAGATCAGTGCTCGGCGCCGATGGTAAGCGCTACCGGCCAAACGGTGATATCCTCTTAGTCCGAGAGCTTGTAGAGGGAAGCCTCGCACAACGCCTTGGCTTGGAAGTTCAATTAGCGTCTTGCTACTTTTCTTCGAGAACGACTGATCGGGTTAGCGCTTGGCTCGATAGGTATTGCATTACCGATATAGCAGAAGCCGGCACGCGCGTCCTCCAAGCCCTATCGCGGCGGAGTGAGCAAGACCCACTCTTCCTTGACGACAAAGCACTCCTCGACTTGCGCAGCGCTCTGCATGAGACCGATGAAATTCGCCGCATCTCGCTTTCTGCAGCAATCGGCAAAAGGATCGTCGTGGATGGCTACGAATTTAAGAAGGGCAAGAAGTTAAACCGAAGAGTTGCTCCGTCCTCGGCCTATCTACCCACTCCAATAGCGAAAGATACCCTCGGCTGGGCCGCGGCGGCAAAATCGACCGAAGGATTGCTTTGGATCGATGCCCGATACGCATCAATAATGCGAAAGGGATCTGGGGGTAATCTGAGTTCCAAAAAAATCTTCTCCCTTCTTGGAGCAAAGACTGGGCCGAGGCTTGAAAAAGCCTCAGAAGAACGACGAACTCCCATCGGACAGGTGCGACCGGCCGCACAGGCGGATGCAATTCAAGCGATAAGTCGGCCCAAACGGCCAACACACTTGACGGATGATTACGTATCTCCGGACTTAGATCGTGTCATCGCGAGCATTTCGAAGCAAAAAATCGATGCGAAGCGCAGAGGTCGAGCTCAGGCACTAATCGTCACATTAGAACGGGAGTGGGATGATTATCTTTCTGATAAATCGGAGGCTTCTGCGGAGTACTATTATTATAATTGGCGATCCGCTGGGAGCATACCAGCGACTTGGCTCGCCCGCGCTGCATCCGAGAAATGGCTAAGTACAAAGTCAAAACGAAAGGTCGCACCTCGTGAGACGGCGATCGAAACGGTAACTACCCGGCTAACTCGGGGGAACAGCCCTTCAAAATTCGTTCACGAGCTAAGAGAAGTTGATTCTTCCAGCCCGCTGGTGGCAGCGTTGGAGATACAGGGAACTCCTCCAGCATCCGAATTGGTCGCTGAATTGGCTGCGCTCAAGGACAAATATGGTGATGACGTTCGCCCCAAAGACGTCACTCCTCTTTACGCTGCGCTTGCAGCACTCATTGCTAGCGAGCGACCCCATTCGATTGGTGATCTCACCACCAGTGAACTGCAAACATCTTTCGAAAACAAAGGCCTGCTCCTCACTGGAAAGGGCTGGCTTCCACCTAGTCAGGTATTTCGCGGCAAACCGATATTTGGCGAGCGACGGGCGTTTGTGTCTGATGTGCAGGCACTGAGGCCTCTATGGCAACTCCTGCAAATTTCCGAACCAACGATTGGCGCATGCGTCGAGGTGATGCGCGAACTGGCAGATCAGAAAATTGTGCCGACCGCCGATAATAAGGGCATGATGGTCGATGTGTTGCGAAGACTAGCGGAGACCCAAGCTGAAGCAAAAGGCCAGGAATTTAAGAAACTATCTGCCTTACCGCTTTGGACGTCGAAAGGGTGGAGCCTCGACCGCCCAGTTTACGCAGTTTCGAGCGCTAGTTTGGAAACCGCTCTAGGCGAAGAGCTGCCGATCTGGGTTCCTTTTTGCTCGTTGCAGAGTTTGGACAAACTTCCAGACATTCTGGGTACTGTGAAAATTGCTGAGAGCGATTTTTCGCTGACTGCTGATACTGATGTGAGTGATGCGGATGATTTTACCGAGCGTTGCTTTCGCAGCGTCGTATCGCGAATGAAGTCAACCTTAGCTCAAGAAAGCCAGTCCCTTTGGGAGTCCATCGATTGGGAGAGGCTTCAGGCATGCAAACTGTATTCGTCAGAAGAGTTGCTCACCTACATCACTATTTCGGGCCGAAAGATTTCTGTCCGTCGTGACGTTCATGTCGAGCAGAAGCTTCACGCATATTTTGAAGAGACGGCCAATCTAGGATCGCCCGAGGCAGGTCGCTATATCCTAAACAACTTCGCAACTCGCGAACTCCCAGCGATGATCGACTTTGCCTGGGCGTACGCATGGCAGCAAGCTGAAGCCGGAGACGACCTGTTTGACAAGTTGGAATTGGCTGCGGATGTCGTTGATGGAGTCGATCCGCTCCAGCAATTGGAAAAAGGGGGCAAAAAAGCAAAGGGTGCGAGGCTCTTCTCGGGTCGGGCTGGTACCGATGCGAAAAAAGGAGGAAAGAAAAAGTTGCCTCCGGCACCAAAGCCTCGACATCTAAAGAATTTTGAAGGTGCTTCGATTGCCGATGTAGCTCTCTTCGAAAACCAAAGGCCATCGAAAACCACGAACTCGAAGAAGCGACGCCTTATTGCAAATCCAAAATCGAAAGGCCCTCCCCAGAACTCGCAAGCCGGAACGCTGGGAGTGAAAGAATGGACTGAGAAGGAGCGCGAGCGCAGAGGCTTCGAACTGCTAGCAGCGGCGCTCAAGGAAATCGACGATGTTGATTTAGAAGATTACAGTGCGTTGCACCGGATCGGAGCTGATTCAATCGATAACCTTTCGCGCTACTTCGAATTAAAAACCTTCTCCGGTGACGTGACCGACGAAGTCCGCTTCGAGCACAGCGAGTTTCAAAGAGCCATCGAGGCTAAGAAGGACTATTTTCTTGCAGTGATTTCTGGCTTGGAAGAGGGCAAAGACACCGAGATTAGAATTTTCGCCGACCCGCTTCGTACGTTGCAATTGAAACGCGTTCCCCAAATCAGATTGGGTGGCATTCGTTCGGGCGGAACATCCGTTCTGCGATTGAAAATCGATACGCCGGGCGGTGCAGAACCAAAGTGATGACCCACTCGAGCCCATCGGGCTCAGAATGCCGCTTGGAATTTCGGACAACTCAAATCGGCTTCGCAGTGGGTCCGAGAGGGGAGGCGTACGAACTTGTAATCGGACGAAAGCATCGTCAGTCGCTAACCCTGCTGAAATAAGCTTTTATGACTTTGGGTGGCCAGTGGGTTGATGGCGAATCAATAGGTACGAAGTCTCCAGAGAATCAGGATTGGCATCGCTTTTTCGAAGGGGAGTTGGGAGAATTCGTAATGATGGGGTCACGTGTTCGAGTCACGTAAGCGGCACCACACTCCCGTAAGGGATTGCTTTCTCTAAAAAACTCCGGAAAATCAGGCTTTCTAGCTCCGCCACGGTACAAAGCGGAGGTACAAAAGTGGGTCTCGTATTGAAGCACGTGCTGGTGCACTCATCCGGGCGCTGTAGCTACCGGAGGGTCTTCCCCGAGGGCCTCAGGCCCTTCATCCCTGGAGGCAAGCGCGAGCTCAAGGTCTCGCTGGGAACCCTCGATGATCCCGAGTTCGACGCGCGTCGCCGCGAGGCGGCTCAAGAATATGATCGCCTTCTCGAGATGGGGCGGAAGGTGCATGATGGTGCCTATGATCCACTGGACGGACCAACGATTGCCTGGTTAGCTGAGGTGTTCATCGCCGAGGGGCTCGAGGCCGACGAAGAGGCCCGTTGGGACAGCGAGGAGCGCGAACAGTACCGCAGGATCGTCCGTGACCTCGAGGAACGCGGCGCGACTGCTCAGGCAGCTTGGCGACCCGACGCCCCCCTGAGGTGGGCTTCGAAGGCCCGTGAGACGGCGTTGTCGAGCCTCGATCATGCGAGAGGGCTCCGAGCCGCAGGCGACCTTGAAGGCATCGTAGAGGCCTGCCGAGAGGAGGCGGGGTATCTGTTGGAGGCCCAAGGGTTCGTGGTCGATCCTCTCGATGCCGTTGGCATGCAGAACCTCTGCCGAGCATTGAACGATGCGTCCATACGGCTTGCTAGGGCGAAGCTGGAGCGGCTGGATGGGGAAGAGGTGGCGACGCCTTCTTCACCGTCCAAGCCCACCCGAAGAATCACCGAAGCGGTCAGGTCGACCCCTAAGGTCCCCTTGCTGGAAACGTTCGACGCCTATGCAGCCAGCCAGGGGCTAACTCCGGGCGTGCGAGATGAGTGGCGGCGGTATGTGGATCGCTTGGTTGACTGGCTGAGGCACGACGATGCCGCCAAGCTGACCGCGTCCGACCTGCGGAGCTGGCGTGACGAGCTGCTGTCCGAGAAAACCCTGAAGGGCACCCTGCGCGATCCGGTCACCGTTAGGGACAAGTACATCACCTCCGTCAGGGCCACGCTGAACTGGGCGGTGGAGGAGCAACTGCTACCCCTGAACGTGGCCAAGGGCGTCACCGTTCGCATCCCCAAGAAGCCAAAGCGGCGGGAGCGGAGCTTCACGTCCGAGGAGGCTGAGGCGATCCTCAAGGCGACACTCGCGGACCCGCCTAGCCGCTTATCCGCTACCCACGCGAGAGCGAGGCGATGGATACCGTGGCTTTGCGCGTACACCGGGGCTCGCGTGAACGAGTTCAGCCAGCTGCGGGCCGAGGACGTCTTCGAGGAGGATGGTATCTGGGCAGTCCGGATCACACCGGACGCTGGCTCTGTGAAGACGAAAGAAGCCAGGGTCGTGCCCTTGCACCCCCATCTGGTCGAGCAGGGCTTCCTCGAAGTCGTGGCGGCTGTGGGCGAGGGGCCACTCTTCTACAACCCGTCCGCCCAGCGGGTGGAAGGAGAAGGAAGCCGCCATTTCAAGAAGGTCGGCGAGCGCTTGGCAGAATGGGTCCGCAAGGACGTCGGGGTCAGCGATCCGGACATCAAGCCGAACCACGCCTGGCGACACACCTTCAAGTCTATGTCTTACGACGTCGGCATCGAGGAGCGCATAGCTGATGCAATTCAGGGTCATGCGCCGAAGACAACTGGTCGTGCCTATGGCAGCCCCTCGCTTGCCGCAAAGGCCGGTGCGGTATCGAAGCTACCTCGCTTCAACGTTTCCGTCACCCCAAATGGCCCACAAGATCAAGCAGTCCAACCAAGGCGGCAAGCAAGACATTCCGCCCCTTACGAATAGGAACCTCATGTCTCGCTCCACGATCTACACCGTCAGCAACGGACAGCTCACCGCGATGAAACCCTCGGCTCCTGAGAGCGAGGATGTGATGCAGCTCCTCGTGGCTGACTACCCGGAGATTATTGCCGACGATGATGGAGACCTGTTGCTCATAAAGCGTGAGCAGCCGATCGGAGACGGTGAAGGCGACGGACGGTGGTCCCTCGATCACCTCTTCGTCACGCAGGAAGGCGTGCCGGTCTTGGTCGAACTCAAGCGGGCCGTGGACACACGTCTGCGCCGTGAGGTGGTGGGGCAGATGCTGGACTACGCCGCCAACGCGACAGCGCATTGGAAAGCGGGCACTGTCGCTGACAGCTTTGAAGCCACGAGCCGAGCGGCTGGCCGCGACCCTTGGGAAGTGCTCGGGGCCTTCCTTCCTGAAGGACTGGAGCCGGACACATTCTGGGAGCGCGTAGATGCAAGCTTCGCAGCGGGCCGGGTAAAGCTGGTCTTCGTTGCCGACACCATTCCGCGCGAACTCGCCAGGATCGTCGAGTTCCTGAACGAGCAGATGAAGGCCGAAGTTCGCGCGGTCGAGCTGAACTGGTTCGAGGCCGAAGGCGTAAAGGCGTTCACGCCAAGGATCATCGGTCAAACACAACGGGCGCAGGCAACCAAAGACAGCAGCCGGGGACTGCCTCCGCCGGTCTCCAAGGAAGAGTGGATTTCCTCAAACCTGCCCCGGTACGGGCAGGAGGCTGTCGACGGGGCCTATCAGTTCGTCGAGATGATCGGGTCCTTAGGCGGCCATACCGAAGTGTCGCGCCGACAAGGATCAATCATCGGAGTGTTCGATCTGCCCTTCGGAGCGTTCTACCCGGCGTCGGTCGCGTACGGGAAAGTCACGCTTAACCTGAACTACATGACCCACCGGCCCGCTCTGAAGCCCGAGGAAAAGCGACGGGCGGTATACGAGCGGCTCTCGGACATTGTCGGAGGCCTATCCTCTGACAAACTGACGGGTTACCCGGGCTTCCCGCTCGCATTGATGAATGACGCGGGCGTGCGCGAAAAGGTCGAGGCAGTGCTTTCGGACGTCATCAGGGACGCCCAGGTCGAGTGAAAGTCTGCTCGGGCTTCAGTCCGCTTCATCCAAGCTGAGACGTAGCGCCACAGTAGGCGCAGAACTTGGCTCTCGGTGTACGAAGGGGTTTTCCGCATTCGGTGCAGGGTAGGCCGTAGTTCGCGATCCTGTAGTTCCAAAGCGCGTTGATGTTGGTCTCTCGGAAGCCGGTCGTCTCTTCGTAGAGATCCAAAGCAGCCTCGCGCCTGACAGGGTCTACGGCATCGGCAAGAAGCGGAGCCAACCTACGCCACTCCTCTTCGTCGAGCATTGGCACTTCGAGGCCGGAGCGCCAGCCTTACATCAATCGTGCCATTTTGCGGTCGCCTCCCTGCGCGTTCAGCACTCTGGGGCCACCCTTTGCGGCCTCTCGGACGCGTGCTGCAATCCAATATCGTTCGCGCTCGTTGATGTGTTGCCGCTCGCAGTTCTCCAAGACCGTGACACTCACATCCATACCCGTGGCTCGTGCCCTGTTGAGCTCTCGGTGCACCTCTCGGTATCCATCGGGGTTGCTCTTACGATAAGGAGAGCCTTCGATGATCTTTCGCACGTTGTTGGGATATTCACGAAGGCGGCTAGCTAGCCGCACCGACTTGCCAATGTAGAGGCTCTCGTCGCCGATCCGCCATTCGTAGATGCCAGGTAGCCCAACGGAGCAACCGTCAGGCACGTCCAGGCGCCACCAGGATAGCGGCACTAGTTGCGAAGAGCTGCAATCACCCATCTCTGGAAGTTCGCACACACCGGTTGCGGATTGTTTAAGGGACCGGGACAACGGAAGCCCCGAGCATTCCAGAGTTGAGCGCATGATGCTGATGGTCGGACCTGGATACCAAGCGACCAGCGAAAGCGTCAGTTTTGGAATGTCGATTTTGCCGAGTTCGGTGGTACCATCGGGGTTCTCAAGGGGACCCAAGAGGGGACCCGGCGATCTCCCGCGAACATTCCGCTCCTTGCTCCAGTCCAGAACTTGTACCTTGAGAGCCAGGTGTCCCACGCTGGATTAGGATAGCCGGAAAGATGTCAGTAGAACTTATGGGCCAAGCCCATTAGGGGCGGGTATCTTTTGCACCATTTGGGGGCCTCCATGACCCACCGCATCGCCTACTACCGCGTCTCTACCCATGACCAGTCCATCGAAGCTCAGAGGGAAGCCCTGGGCGGGGGCTTCGACGAGGAGTTCATCGACGAGGGCGTGAGCGGAGGCATCCTCGCAGCCGACCGCCCAGGCTTTGGAAAACTCCTGGAGCATTCCCGCAAGGGTGACGCCGTCTACGTCTACTCCATCGATCGGCTGGGACGCGATGCGCTCGATGTGCAGTCCACGGTCAAGCATCTGCTGGACAAGGGCGTCACGGTCGACGTGAGAGGCCTCGGGCCAATCTCGGGTGACGCTGGGAAGATCGTCGTGGCCGTGCTGGCCCAGATGGCAGAAATCGAGCGCAACCGGATCAGGGAGAGGTGCGAGGCAGGCCGAGCGGCTGCCAGGGCGTCTCTGGAGGCCACAGGACGCACGCACCGAGGCAAGGCGAGCCTTGGGAGGCCTAAGGCCGCTGATGGCGCTCTGGTAGCCTCTTGGCGCAAGGAAAACGGGGCGAGCATCCGCCAGACCGCCGAGCACTTCGGAATCAGCGCTACGAGTGTGAAGCGGTACTGCGCAGAGGCAGCGGTGACCGCGTGATCCATTCAGAAAATATTCGGGTAATCTAAATGCTCAAAAGGGGCGCGAATGGTTGGGTTCTCAGCTCTGGCGACGCACTGGACAGTGTAGTAGATGCCCCCGGCTCCAGCTCCGGCTGAATGACATGAGCGGACCTCCGGTCCCTGCAGGAGACTTCCGGTGGGCTCTTCCGTTGACCCCGCAGCCTTGAAAAATTGCGAAAGCGCCTGCCTCGTCTCCCTTACCGGGAGCGCACGTTCGTCAGCCGCCGCAATGCTTGTGCAAAAGCTCCTTGATGAAGCGATCCTGCCGCACCGTAATGAATCCGCGAGGAAGAAGAACGTAGGTGACGCGACTAGGGCCAAGTTGCAGAAGGCCACCGCTGCGCTGCTAGCTGACCTGACCAACCTCGCTCGCCCCGGTCGCCAATCGGAAGTACCTCTAGCGGGGGCCCATGGGATGTCGCGGAGCCATTTCTCCTCAGCAGAGCTCGGCTTCGGTTATGACATCTTCGTCCAGGTCGTTGGGGGCCTCGAAGCGGAGGGGCTCTTGGCTCGTCGGGTAGGCTATCCGCGCTGGGGGGCGCCGAGAGGCCAGAAAGACGGTATGGCGACCTGCTTTCTGATGACCGAACTGTTGCTGGAGAGGGCGGCAGCGGCAGGCGTGCTTCTTGATGACTGGGCAACGCACTGGACCCTCAAGCCCTGTATCGTGTCAGACAACAGCAAGCGCCTCGAGCTTCGAGCTCAGCGGAAGGCTGCTAAGGGCGCCAAGCTGCCATCGGTGGGACTCCCGGTCGACCTAAGCGAACCGAGGGCTGCGGAACTCGATGCTCAGATTGCGCGGATCAACCGGTTCCTTCTCGCCCAGAATATCGACGGCCTTTCGTTCCGGGGGCTGCGTCGCATCTTCAACGATGGGGACCAGCCGGACTTCTCTTGGAACAAGGGAGGGCGGTTCTACACGATCTCCGGTGGCCAAGCGTACGAGAGATGGAGCTCCGACGTCAGGCAGCGGCTCATTACAATCGATGGCGAGCGGGTCGCGGAGGTTGACCTAAGGGCCTCACATCTCACCCTTCTCCACGGCCTCGCAGGGCAGCCGATGGAGACGACGCAGGACCCTTACACGATCAGTGGCCTACCCAGGACCGTCGTGAAGCTATGGATCGCGCAGGCCATCGGCTCATCGAACCCGAGGCCCTCCCAGTGGTCGAAGAAATCACGAGACGGATATGCCGAGGCTCTACCGGGTTGCTGGCTCGCGGACGACTATCCCATCGCGGAAGTACGCGCTGCAGTAACGAACCGCCACCCGCTTCTCATCGATTTGAAGGCTCTCGGATACTCCACCCTCGATCTGCAATATCACGAAGCGGAGATACTGCGACTTGCGATGGAGCACCTCATGTTCGAGCGGGACATACCGGTGCTACCGATCCACGACGCTCTGATCGCGTCGCATTCTGTAGCAGGGGTCGTCGAAGACTACCTCAAGTGTGCCTTCAAAGAATATGTGGAGGACGTAACCGGAAGCGAGTGTCTCGTTGTGCCCCAGGTCTCTGTGAAGCAGCCCTAGGGGCTTAGGCTCTCCCTCGGGGGGCCCCATCCACACTCCCCCCCAGTACCGCTGGCATTGAAGGGGAAGGCGAAGGAAGGCGGAAGGGAAGCATTAGAGTACGAAATCTCGTGTACACCTACGTTGCCTGTGATATTAGTGGGTTAGGCGAGACCCTAGGGCCATCGCAGTTCCTCTCGCACGAGCCTTTAGGAGCTCGGTTCGCCTGCCTCTTGTGAGTGGCACAGGCGCCCCTTTCGTTGGAGTTCGCTCGATGACCACCGACCCTTGGGCACTGCCAGCCCAATACTTCACGATCATCGTCAAGCGCCATGATGTCATCAACAGCTTCCCTGGAGGCGTCACTGGTTTCGAAGCGAAGTATCGCCCCGCGCACAGAAATGGCGCTCTTTTTGGGCTGCTCAGCATGTCTGGGGCGGAAGTCGAAGACTGCCTAGCCCAACTGGACGAGGACGGCTTGCGAGCTGGCGAAGCTATTGCCGTAGCCGATATGGTCCAGGGCCCCATCATTGAGTGTCCTGGCCTCATCTTCAGCTGCAGCAACGAACATCGCATAGGAGGCTGGTCAGTCAACGTGGAACCGAAGGTCTCTGATCCAGGCGAGCTTCGAGAGCACAAGATAATCGCGTGGTACGTCGATGAGTTGGTTGCGGACCATGGCGATCTAAGTTCACCGTGCGGCCACGCAACCATTACAGTCGACGCTGAGACACTGGCTCGAATTAGGTCAGGCGAAGAGCTGGAGGTCCAAGGACCTAGAGTGGCCCGCGTAGGCGATGATGCACTCCCATCGATATGGACGTTCAACATGCGCGGACCTGGAAGTGGTCTTATCAATCTCTGGCGGGTCGGAGACGATGTGCCTGAACGGCTGGAGGTTACAGCGATGCAGTTCGGCGACGATCCAACCCAGTACCCGGCACCGCCAATTTTCGAGTGCTAGGTTGGAAGTCCCGATGCTCGCTGAGAATATCGACGCAGCACGAAGTCCCATACCTGGTCGACCTTCGCATCCCAGAGTTCCTGCGGATACGGGTCCTCCGGCAGCTCGTTGAGGCCCACCCTGATCGCCGTCCAGACGCTTCCTCTGGTCTCCTGGCCTCTTACCCAGTCAACGGCATCCACGAGGCCCTGGAGCTTCTCCAGCAGCCCACGGGCCACCTTCTTGACCTCCTTCTCCTGCGACTTGGAGAGCTGAGGATCGGGCGTGGTGAGAAGATCGAAGATAGCCAGCTCTTCCTCGGACAGCTCCTCCCTCGCTGCACGTTGCTCCTCTTCGTCCAAGCTCTCGATGAACGTCTTGAGGCCCTCGAAGAACCGCTCGGCGTCGATGGAGCCCGCGTTGTACTCCGCGACCAGCCGCTCCAGCTTCTCGACGAACTTCACCCTCGTCGGGTTGGCCTCCGCCATCTTCCGCGCTTTGTCCTCGGCGGCCTCGCGCATCCGCTCGGTGGCGACCTTGGGGCTCGTATCGAAAAGGCTGGCGAGCTTCTCAAAGTCGATGCCTGACAGGTCCACACGGCCCTCGGCGGTGTCACCTCCGACAATGGGGGTGACGATGGCGACGCCTTCGAGCTTCTGGTCAAGCAGCTGGGCGATCTTGGCTGAGATGGCTGAGATGTCGACCGGGCCGAGCTTGGCTCTCACTGCGTCGGACAGAGTGTGGAATACCGCCACAGGCCTCAGGAAGGGCGAGGCCCGCTCGTCGGGCAGCAGCGCCTTGTAGGCCCTTGTGACCGCCCCAGCGAGCCTCAGGAACTCCCTGCGGCGATCCTCAGGGGCCACCAGAGCCTCCACGGCTTCGTTGATGAGCTTGAGGCGCTCGAAGTCCTTGGCGTCCATAATGGCCTCAGGGTCGATGCTGTGAGGCTCTACGAAAGCCTCAACGTCTTGGAGAGCTATCTCCAGCTCTCTGACGAGCTCTTCCTTGCCCTTGATCGGCGTCTCGCCATCAGCCCTGCCAGCCGCGTAGACAGCCAGCGCCTTCTGAAGGTTCTGGAACACGCCCACATAGTCCACGATCACTCCAGAGGTCTTTCCTTCCGACTTCCGGTTGGCCCTGGCGATGGTTTGCATCAGCGTGTGCGACTTCATCGGCTTGTCGAGGTAAATCGTGCCGATGCTTGGGACGTCGAAGCCGGTAATCCACATAGCGCACACGAACACCAGGCGAAGCGGATCATTCTTGTCCTTGAACTTGGTCTCCAGGTCTTCCTTCTGCATCCGCTCTCGGTGCGGCAGAATGTCGAGGTCCTTTTTCTTCAGGTCGTCAATCTCGTTCTGACCCTGGCTCACCACTACCGCCATGTCGAGTTCACGTAGCCACATCAGCCGCTCAGCGATGGCAGCTCCCTCAGCCTCATGGGCAGTCCTCAGACGCCTCTCGTCAGCCTCGATCATCCTGGTGACAGCAGCCTTGACCCTGTCATGCATTGCGACCGCCGTGGCCTTATCGATGGCAACAAACATCGCCTTCCCACGGTATCCTCGCTGAGCAAAGTGCAGCGCAACATCCTCGGCTACCTTGTCCAGCCGGTCGGGATTGGTGATGAGGGTGTACTGCCTGCCGAACTGCTGGTTGAGCTTCTTCTCCTGCTCCTCGTCCAGCATGGCCTCTTCAAGCAGCGCGTCCAGCTCCTCCTGAAGCTCCTCTGAGTTCAGCTGGAGCTCCGGCTTGCGGCCCTCGTAGAACAGCGGGACGGTCGCCCCATCCTTCACCGACTGCGCGAAGTCGTAGACCGATACATAGTCCCCGAAGACCTCCTTGGTCCGGCTCTCGTCGCCCTTGATGAGTGGGGTGCCGGTGAACCCAATGAAGGCCGCGTTGGGTAACGCCTTGCGCATGTTGGCCGCGAGCTGAGCATACTGGCTCCGATGAGCCTCGTCGGTCATTACAATGATGTCCGAGCGTTCCGAGAGCACCGGCATCGGCTCCTCGTCGTCGATCGAGAACTTCTGGATCAGCGTGAAGACGTACCGCTCGTTGCCCGCCAGTAGGTCTCTCAGGTGCGCCCTGCTGCCCGCCTGTGCGTTCTGGGTGTCCTTCGTGAGGGCCCCGGCGGTGGCGAACTGGCCCGCGATCTGGTCGTCGAGCTCGGTGCGGTCGGTCACCACCACGAAAGTGTAGTTGCCGCCCATGCGCCGCAGGACCTTCTCGGCGAACATCACCATTGAGAGGCTCTTGCCGGATCCTTGGGTGTGCCAGAAGACCCCTAGCCGCCCCTGGTTCTCCTCAATGTGCCGCACGGCCTTGATAGCACGGTTGACCCCCAGAACCTGATGGTAGCGTCCGATGATCTTGACCAGCCCACCCTTCGCCTCGTCGAACAGGACAAAGTTCTCCATTATGTCGAGGAAGCGGGATGGCTTGCATGTGGCCCTTAGCATGGTCTCCAAGCTGGGGTCCTCCGGGCCTCCCTCCTCCAGCCGCTTCCAGGGCGAGAAAAACTGATAGGGTGCGTGGCTGCCTCCCATACGCGTCTCCAAGCCGTTCGAGAGAAGCACGAAGCCGTTCGCGTGGAAGAGCTGCGGGACCACGTCCTTGTAGTCCCTCAGGTTCTTCTCGTACGCATCGGCAAGCGGCTGGGTCGGGGCCTTCCACTCGCAAAGCAGCAGCGGCAGACCGTTGACGTAACCGATAGTGTCCGGTCGCCGCTTGTGGAGCACCCCCTCGATCCAGACCTGGTTGGCGACGAGGAAGTCGTTGTTGTCGGGTTGCTTCCAGTCGATCACGTTGACCAGCACGTCTTCGAACTTGCCCTGGTCGTTCTTCACCTCGACCCTGACGCCCTCTCTCAGGAGCCTCAGGACCTCTCTGTTGGCCGGGACGGGCATGACCGCCGTCCGATCCCTCGTAAGCTCTTCTTCGGCCTTCCTGAGGGCCTCAGGGGGCAGTCCCGGGTTCAGCTTGGCGAGGGCCGCTCGTAGCCTGGCAGGAAGGTGGGGTTCCCTCAGGCTCGTGCGTCCGTAGGCGTTCTCCAAGCCCGGCTGGTCGTGGTATAGGTTGACACACTCCCAGCCGAGTTCCTCGAGCAGAGCCAGCGCGGGCTGCTCAACGATGCCGTCTTCCGAGGCGACCAGACTAGAGAGCGAGGGGGCCATCAGGTGTCTGCCGTGGGCGCTTCGTCTATCAACTCAAGGACGTGCGGCTGGAAGGCCTTATGGAACTGCTCGAGGTGCTCTGCGATCCACTTATGCTGACGGCTCCAGTCGGCCTCGTCAGTGGGGTCAGCAGGATCGAGAGCATAGATGACCTTGCTCATCTTCTTGCCGTCCAGCCGCTTCCATTCGAGCGCGTACCCGAGAGCGGCCTCGATTTGCTCGCGCTTTGCGTGGAGCTGGTCGAACCATACCTTACCCGGAGGCCCATAGCAGCAGAACTCCACCCAGGCCCGCTTCTTGAAGGAGTTGACGCAGGAACCCAGCCAAGCCCCGGACTTGCCAATCGGGTAGCTCACCCAGGATTGCGCGGGCGGCTTTGGGGCACGAACGCTTCCCCCTTGTCCGTCGATGATTTCCCCCACGCCCTTCCAGTAGCGCAGCTGGAGCCTCTGCATGTCGGTAAGTGTCTTGTCCGCGCTCTGCTTCACCTCGCGGGACCATTCGTTTGGCTCGGCGATCACGTTCAGCATCGGCGCAGGAGGCGATCCCTCGATCTGCCATAGCTCGATTTCCAGGCCGAAGAACTGCAAGCTCTCGGAAGTCACGTCATTCAGCCAGTCCAGGGCCGCGCGGTGCTCCTCCGCAAAGCTCTCGGCGATCCAAACGATGGTGACGGCGTCGAGGCCCGCCGCGTAGGTCAGGAGTTGGCCGAGGTGGCGATGGTCGGTGCGTTCGAGCTGGTTCTCGATCAGCACCCAGTGGTCGTCAGTGGTGTCGGTGCGCTTGGCGAGGATATCGGCCTTGAAAGGGCCCACGAACTTCTCGGTCGCCTCGACCTCCAACTCCATGTCGAGGGTCTCCTGGAGCAGCTCCATGCCCTCTTCGGAAGCGAGCCAGGGCGTGAAGTGCAAGGCCTCATTCATCCAAGCGCTACGGACATCGACGCGCTGGACCTTGCCGAGCTTGGGGATCATGCGGCCTCCTCCAGTTCGCGTTCGGCAACCTCAACTGAGAGCTGACCGGAAATCAGCCGGGGGAGTAGAAGGTCCCGCGATTTGGCAAGCGTTTGGGTCGCTCGTCGTAGATTGCAGGTTTGCTGGTAAATCGAGCTAAAGATACCGTTGGCTTGCGCGAGGAGCGGCCCTCGCGGCGGATAAGGCACCTTCGTGTGATCAAGTGCGGACCTCCTGATGTGCTTCATGGTGGCCCCAACACCTTGATTATCGAACAGGGGGATCGCCCAGCGAAGAGCGTGCTTCAGAAGTCCGCGCTCCATGCCTGCCTCTGGGCGCACCAAGAAAAGGTGCTGATTGAGCAAGCCGGTTCCTTCAGTCCACTCTGAGATGGCGAAAGTGCCGGACCAGGAGAATAACAGATCACCGATTTCCACACGGTACTTATCAGGGACATCGTCGCCAGAGTTGCGCGGTGTCTTGGCGCTTACCCCCGTCCGCAGTTCAGGTATCTTGACTATTGGGAGGCCGCTAGCCTGGAAATGCGAAGGTTTGAATGCGAACCCGTTCATGAAGTCGGCAAGCTCAGAAAATGCTTTCCACTCCCACTTCTCAGGCAGCGGGCCATCGGAAGTGTCGACGATGGGGACGTCCTCGTGACCAGGGAAGCGGAAGCGGACGAACCACTCCTCGAACAGCCCCCGCGCCATCTCCTCCAGCACCGCCACCCGCCGCCGGTTGACCTCGCCCAGGTCGTCATAGGCTCCGAGGATCGCCGCGATGCGCTGCTGGGTTTCGAGGGGAGGGCAATCAAGTTCGACATTGCTGAAGGAGGTTTTGTTGATGATCGGGGTGGCAGAGCCAGAAGCGATGGACCGAAAATGCTCACGCTTTGCCTTGAGCGCGTAAAACACAAAGCGTGGGTCGAACCTGTCTTCGTCGACGACTATGGAGTTGATTTGCTGATTTGTTAGACTTGGCTCACTTGTTATGCACATTTTGCCGATTGATGCGATGCACGTGAAGCAAATAGCGCGAGCTGGAAGTAACGAACGTGCGAAAGCCTTTTCGCCCATCTCGGACAGACGACGCTCTGGCTGCGCGTAGATGCTGACCTCGTCGATGTCCGTGGGCGTAATGAAGGCGGCACTATTTCCGAGAAGTTCAGGTTTCTTGGTCGGAGGCGTTTTTCCAGTAACCACTCGGCCAAGATCGCCGATCCTATAGGAGCGAAGGTCAAGCATTGAGGATCTCAGCCACATTCTGCGCGATGGTCTCCTGAAGCCGAGCCGCCTCGGCGTTCAGCACCTCCAGCTCCTCCTGCAGGCCCTCCAGCCGCTCCTTGAAGTCGACATCGTCCATCTGCTCGCCAGCCGCCACGCCGACATAGCGGCCCGGGTTCAGGCTCCAGTCCTGCGCCTCGATGTCCGACCGGCTGGCAACGTTGCAAAGGCCTGGGATGTCCCTGAAGCCTTCATCGCCGAACGTCTCTGCCATGAGGTCCGCACTGCCCAGCTCGGTCTCCACCTCTTCGCCGCGCCAGAGCCGCACGATGTTGCCGATGAACTCGATCTGGTCCGGCGTGTATTCGCGGTGCGCCCGCGTCACCTGGCGGAAGATGTTGCGGGCATCAATGAACAGCACCTCGTCGGCCCGCCCGCGCGCCCCCTTCCCTTGGGCCTTGGCCTTGTCGAGGAACCACAAGGTCACCGGAAGGGTCACCGTGAAGAACATGTTGGGGGACGTAGAAATGATGACGTCGACCGATCCCGACTGCACCAGCTTCTTGCGCAGCTCTCGCTCCGATCCGCCAGCGTCTGAGGCCGAGTTGGCCATGACGAAGCCCGCACGGCCCGAATCGTTCAGTGCCGCATGGAAGAGGCCGACCCACAGGTAGTTCGCGTTATTGACCGTGGGGATGCCGAGCGAGAACCGGGCGTCCACATGGCCCGCATCGTTGATCAGCCGCTCTGTGTCCACCTGGGACTGGTTGAACGGAGGGTTCGCCATGACGAAGTCGAATTTGCCCACCATCTGGTGCGGGTCTTCATAGTAGCTGTTGGCCACCACGATTTCCCCTGATAGCCCATGAACCGCGAGGTTGAGGCGGCACAGCTTCTGCGTGTCCTCCATCTTCTCGATCCCATAGACGCTCAGCTCGCGGCTAGGGGTCTTGTGATGGCGCTTCACGAAGTCGGCAGAGTGGACGAACATTCCGCCTGAGCCGCAGGCGGGATCGAAGATTTTCCCATGGTACGGCTCGATCACCTCAACGATCAGCTTCACGATGGAAGACGGGGTGAAGTACTCGCCGCCCTTCTGCATGTAGGCCGAGGCGAACTCGCCCATGAAGTATTCGAAGATGACCCCGTAGGCATCGCCGCCGATCTGTAGCGGCTGGAGTACGCGTAGGAGCTCCCTCAGGACCTTGTTGGGCAGCGATCCGTAGCCTTGGGGCATAACGCCCGCCAGGTCTGGATTATGCTCCGTGATACCTTTCATGGCCTCGTTGAGGGCCTCGGCGAGGTTTTCGGTCTCCGGCAGCCCCAAAAGGTAGGAGAAGCGGGCGTTGTCGGGCAAGAAGACAGCACCATGGCCGTGGTAGTCCTGCGGGGTGGGCGTGAGGCGTCCGGTGAAGGTCTTGGATAGTTCGTCGTGGACCTGGTCGAACTTCGCCTCCATTTGGCGCAGCGCGATTAGAGCGAGGACCGGCTGGGCGTATTGGTCAGGACGCAGCGCCGTGTTTGTCCATAGCTGGTTCGCAGCCTGGAAGAGCCTCCGCGAGAGGTCCTGAAGATCGACGGACAATGATAATCCCCTAACGGTCAAGAACTTGAGCGGACAATACTTGGCCAATCGTCGACGTCCAGTCCAATCAAAGACTTGCGCACGATGAGAAGGCGGTACAAAAGCACGGTACAAAACCCATAACCGTGATGGGGTAGAATGACGGATTTTCGGGCTTTTTGAGTGCTAGGAGTCGCTTCACGTAAGCGGCACCACTACTTTCAGAAGCAAGACTCGACACTTACTGCGGAAAGACCGTTCGGCTGGTCAGGCGTTTGGGTCCTGTTTGGGGCGCTTTAGGCAGGGATCAGGCTCGACCTATTCCAATCCCACTTACTTCCGTTGGTACGAGCAACCTATGCGGGAAGCCCCGTTGGGAGGCGGCTTTTGGAGGAATCTCCCTAAAGCCTGATGTCCGACTTTGGGGGTGGAGAGCAGACATTAGTAACAGGAGAAGCTCCGCACCTGTCCGCTAAAATCTCTTCGAAACCGACCACAGCCGTAACCCGTCGCACCAGTCGTTGCGTGGACTTCATAGACAACCCCGATGCGGAGGGACTTTGGGCCGATCGTTCGCGCGACCTGCGATTGGTAGACATGGGGCCGCCCTCTGAGCGATTCACCATAGAAGATCGGGAATGTGTTTTCACAGGCGTCCTCGTAAGAGATTGACCGGTCCCACATGGGTCCCACATCTTGAATGCCCTCTGAGGTCACCTCACCGACGAAAATATGGCGAACACAGTCGGCACCCCATTGCGGATTGGCGCTAAACACGACCCGTCCGTCGGATACGCTTGTTGTGATGTCGTAAGAATACGAACAACCAGAAAGCATGATCACACAGAGGGCTAAACTAGCAGTTCGCAGCATTTGCGAAGACTGACTCCAATTGGGAATGTCAGCAAGGTCGTCGTTAGTTGACAGGCGGCTTTCGGTCCGATCCGTGGCAAAGCGGCTAGACCGCTCCTCGCCGGATCGTCCCCATCGCTGAATGTCCGCGATGGGTGGAAAGCGGACACCGATCAATTGGTAGCCACTTCGATGGGCACGGTCGTGACGCCTTTGCACGGCGCGTTGCGGAACGGCGCCCCCTCCGCTTTCCAGTAGCGCGGCTCCGCGTTTGATCGGAGCTGGATTGAGGTATTCGAGACCCATTCCAAGCTTGCGTCCACGTCGTCGTAATGTGAGCTTGCGACACAGCCAGTAAAATACCAGCTCGGAAGCCACCAATCACGGATAATGATGACGATGTTCGGAACTCCGCCGACGACAATCTCTTCAACAAACGCGATCTTTTTGCCGTCGGGCGATGCTTCAGCGGCGCGCGTTACCCTTTCTGAGCCAAAGTAGACGGCAGGCCCCATCATCGCCATCGCCCACAAAGGGAATGTTGCGATCGCAATCACCAGCGCCGCACCAGCGACAAAGAAAAGGCGTCTTGTCCGACCCATCCGGGAAACACTACTCATGATGCTACCGGCAACAATCGGGTCGTAAACGGATAGTCCGCATTTGATGAGAATAGGATGAAGGTGGCCATCTCGGAGAGTTCAGATCAATTAACGTCGCTGCAGAGCCGGGAAATGTTTGCCACCGATGACTTTACCGCTGCGCGCTCGCCCTCTTCGTATTGATGTGCGCACACATCCAGCAGTTCCTGTGTGAGGCGAGCTGCGACTGGAAGGGTGAGAGCGATGAATAGTGGCTCGATGAAGTGGGACTGCGGTCTCGGATGTTCGACCCTATGGCGAATAAAAGTGAGGCGATCTAAAGCCTTTAGCTCATCCTGCGAGACCTCAAGTTTTCGCCCGCTCCATTCCATCGGATGCTGCATGGCCCGCGCAAGCAAGGCTGGAAAAGGTAGGACAAAGTCACCTACGGGAGGCTTTGCTTCGCCTGTCCGACTTTCCTCAAAATAGGCTAGGTATTCGGCTCTCAGCTTCTCACTATATGCTCCGAGGCCGGTCGAGCCAGCGAGTGCGTCCGTCAGCGCCGCCTGCATTGCGAGGTGCACGGCCTTTGCCGCCTGAGCCAACCTTAAGGGTTCTTCATTCCATCGTTCTAATTGTTGCTGGCAGTCAGTTAGGTTTAGGATCGCGAGGGCACGAGGCGTAACTTCGGCGTAGTGGGCAAGGGGGCCCGCATCGCAGTGCCCATCCTCCGGCTCGCTCGCCAACACTTCAGCTAATGACGGTCTTGCCGCTGTATCGCCCAATACATTCCCCCAGTGTTATGCATCAAGTGCTTGGAAAGGCATCCCCGACCTCTGCCTAATGTAGGACGATCTACAATCTTCTCGTAGGTATCGCCATCTAGATAGCTAAGCGCACCATCTAGCTTCATGCAATGCCATAGTAAGCTTCATTTCCGGCACCCCCGCACTTGTTCGCTGGAATTTTGGGCCACAACCCTCGTTAAGCCAAGATAATTTAGGCGCGCAGAACTCGGTATCTTATTTGGAGCGGACAAATCTGCCGCCCCCTCCCCCCAACCAAGCCCTCGGATGATCTCCGGGGGCTTTTTCTTTGGAGATACCCATGATCTGAGGTGGTCCCGCCTTCTTGGACAGGTTGGCGGCGAAGTTAAGCTAATCCGGGATGTGATTATGCCGCCAGTCTGGTCATCAGATCATGGGGGGCATGCCCCCCATGATCTGAAGCGTCGATCCGTCCATAGGCCTCTGCCGGGGTTTGCCCCGCTAGACCCGAGTGCGGTCGCTGCGTGTTGTAGTAGGTGATCCAACGAGCAAGGCCAGTGCGCAGCTCCGAACCGGTCTCGAAGGCGTGGAGATAAACGCATTCATATTTGAGAGATCGCCACAGCCGCTCGATGAACACGTTGTCCATCCAGCGGCCTCGGCCGTCCATGCTGATCCGCACCTCGGCATCCCGCAGCACGCTGGTGAAGGCTAGCGAAGTGAACTGACTACCCTGATCCGTATTGAAGATCTCGGGACGACCGAAGCGCGCCAGCGCTTCCTCCAAAGCCGCCACGCAGAAGCCCGCATCCATCGTGTTCGACAGGCGCCAGGCCAAGACCTTGCGGGTCGCCCAGTCCATCACCGCGACCAGGTACAGGAACCCCCGGCGCATCGGGATGTAGGTCACATCCGCACACCACACATGGTTCGGTCGCACTATCTCCAGCTTGCGCAGCAGATACGGATAAATCCGATGCTGCGGATGCGGATCACTCGTGCGCGGTCGCTGGTAGATCGGCGACAGGCCCATCTTGCCCATCAGCCGCCGCACACGTCGTCGGCCAACATCATAGCCGCCTCGGCGCAGGTGCCGGACCATCTGTCGACTGCCATACCACGGCATGTCGAGGAACGCCGCGTCGATCACCCGCATCAGCGCCAGCGTCTCCTCACTCTCCGGCACCGGTGCATAGTAGTAGGACGACCGGCTGATCGAGAGCAGCCGGCATTGCGCCGCGATAGACAGGCGTCGGTGAGCAGGTTCGATCATCGCCCGCCTCCGTGCCACGCTCATCGACCGGAGGCTCTGGCTAAAAAATCGCGCTCCACGACCAACTGACCGATCTTCGCGTGAAGCTTCTCAACTTCGGCCTCGCTGGCCGCCCGGGCCGCATCACTTGCCCCCGAGAACGTGCTTGCCATCCCTTCGACCGCCTGCCGCTTCCACGCCGCGATCATCGTATGGTGAATGCCGTGCTTCGCGGCCAGCTCCGCCAGCGTCAGGTCACCCCGGATCGCCTCCAGCGCCACCTTCGCCTTGAACTCCGCGCTATAGCGCTTCCTCGTCTTCTTCATTTCCCGTCCACTCTTCAGGTCGGGATTAGCTTAGCACCCTGTCCAAATTTCCGGGACCACCTCA
>Ga0066860_10000146_pt1 | contig 28779 bp, 25 predicted proteins | sample ETN07SmetaG_FD_65601 | JGI IMG/M metagenome (GOLD analysis project Ga0066860, IMG submission 65601) | Marine microbial and viral communities from oxygen minimum zone, Eastern Pacific Ocean - ETNP2014F14-07SV275 | ecosystem: Environmental > Aquatic > Marine > Oceanic ... | reverse complement strand
ACCTTGAAGTTGATATCCTAAAATTGAAGCGCCAGCTACTACAGCGGTCCAAGGTAAAGCAGGCCAAGACAACCATTTATTAGCATTGATCCATGTATCACTAACAAATGCCCCCAAAGTTTGCGCCCCACCAAGAAAGATTTCCCTAATAAAAATAATTATGAATAAAACTGAGCTGGATATTGCTCTAGTAATGATTCTAAAAATAGTTTTTTGTTCATAGTCATTCCAAAGTGGATCCCATATATCGACGGTGAACCATTTGAACATCAAATTATCAAACAAAGTATTAATCCACAGAGGGACGTCTTTTAATAAGGGCGGTAATCTCCAAAAATAACTATTTTCCGATTGGGGTACTATAAAATAAGAAAACAAGAAAATTAAAATCAAGAGACCAAATTGCATTGGTCTGGAGTTTTTTAGATTACTGAGCATTTTCTCATTTATTTCTAGACGAACCAAATAAAATCTTTAAAACCATCGCAGGATCAAGAGAATCAATAATTTCATCTTTAGCTGTTTTAATTGATGGGGAGCTATTTGGATTGGGGGAATCCATCTTTCATTATTGCTATGCGATCAACTAAACGCGGAGCCTCATCAAGATTATGAGTAACAAACATTATTGTTTTATTAAACATTCCTCGCAAACTTAAGAACTCATCTCGCATTGTTTTATTAAAGGATCAAGGGCTGAAAAAGGTTTGTCCAAAAACCAAACATCCGGTTCTACTGATCGAGATCTTGCCATTCCAACACGTTGTTGTTTGAACTGTACCCCATGGTTAGGGCAGGTGGCCGATCAAAGTAAGTAGTTATCTTCTATGTATTAGAATATTAAAACAGAAGGTAACATATCATGAGTAAAAAACGTAGGGATCATTCCCCAGGTTTTAAGCCAAAGTCCCTCTTACCGCAATCAAGGCCGATGAAACATCGAATGAGCTATCGTAGAGATTTGGCGTTAATACCAAAGTGGTTGTGAAGTGGAAGAAACAATTGTTAGACAGTTCATCCAAGTTGTTTGCCTCTGGCAAAGGTCTGGCACCTGACCGGGAATCCGAGATCAAGGCCCTTCAGTCCAAGATTGGCGAGATCACCATGCCGAATGATTTTTTATCCAAAGCGCTTGCTCGGTAGACGAGAGGGGGCGCAAAACATGATTAATCAAAACCGTAATCTGTCAATCGTCAGGCAATGCAACGCTTTGGAGTTGGCTCGTTCCGATTGTTATTGCACACCCAAACCCGGCAGCGATGCCGATTTAAAGCTCATGCGGCTGATTGACTAGATTCATCTTCATCGGCTATTTCTGGGAAGCCGACGTATCACCAATGCGTTGCAGGATTTAGGGCACCCGGTTGACCGCAAGCACGTTCTGCGGCTCATGGTTAAGATGCGCATACATGGAGTGTGTCCAAACCCAAATCTGAGCAAAGCAAACTAGCAAAACAAGGTTTACCCCTGTTTGCTCAGAAATCTGAAGATTGATCGGCTCGATCAAGTTTAGGCAAGCGCTATCACCCACATCCCCATGAGTAAAGGATTTGTTTATCTGGCGGTCATCATGGACGGATACAGCCGTAAGATCCTATCCTGGCGGCTGTCAATCAGTATGGGCAGCAGTTTTTGTGTAGATGCGCTTGAACAGGCCCTGTATCGCTATGGCAAGCCTGATATCTTCAATACCGATCAAGGTTCGCAATACACCAGTGAGGCCTTTACAGACGTACTGAAGGCCAATGGAATTCGTATCAGTAAGCCTTTTTGCGTTATTGCCAAAAATTGTAAACAGATTCACTCTTAATTACTGGTGAATTATTTTTATTCTTTTCTAACATGATAATTAATACTAAAGACTAAACTAATCGATCAATATTAAAACTACTAAGCAAAAAAAAATCCTCCCTAATTCAGGGAGGATTCTTAGTAAAATGACTTTTAAATTAATTCTTCCAAAGATCTATCTGAGCTCTGTGATTAGCAATAAATGCAGTTGCAGCTTCAGCATGACTCATACCTAGGTTGTCAACATTATTGGCCATCTCACCAATTTGAGGGGCATTAAAAGACATTTTTGTATAGAACTTATATGCATCTGGGTGAGATAGTGGGAATTTAATATATGCAGCTTTTTTAAGCCAACCTTTTGGAGAACCACATCCAGTAGTTTCCAACGTTCCGCCATTCTCTAGTCTGCATCCTTCGAAATACGGAGGAAAGTCAATAAATGTAAAACCTGCTGCATCAGTAAAGTTTGGAGACCAGTTAAAGATAACTGTTCCACGACCTTCTTTTTTAGCAGCTTCTAATTCAGCCCATAGAGCATTAGCAGCACCTGCAAATTTTACAGTCCATAAATCATCAATACCTAGACCTTTAAGTCTATTGGGCATAACATCTCCGTGCCACTCTACAGGACCTTCCAACCAACGGCCTTTTCCACCTGAGTCAGCCGTAGCAAAATTTTTCGCACAATCAGGAGATTTTAGAGCTTCCCAACTAGGCAGACCAGGACATAGTCCATCATCAATAACCCAATTTGGAATTCCCATTTCCTCAAATGTTATTAAGTCGTGGCTACCAGCGTCAATCAAGCCACCTTTGTCCATTGCTTCATAAAATGGGATTGCCATTGTTGACTCCCAAGTTTCATGAGCTACGTGAAGATCTCCAATTCTGACAGCTTCATATCTTGAAGCCGATTCAGCTGGAACTAATTCTACTGTATGACCCATTTCTTCAAATACTTGAGCCATTACGTTAGCCATAACAATTTGGCTTGACCAGTTTAATACTGGAATTCTAATTGGATCTGCAGCTTTTGCCATGGTGCCGATAAATAGCACTGATAAAATAGCAGCAACTTTTATTAATGTTTTTAACATGCTTCCTCCCATGAGTTTGTTAAGATTTAAATACTAACTTAGGCTAGTTAATAAGACCAATCCTTCGCGTGCCGAGACTAGTCTAGTCCAGTTCACTGGATAACCCCACAACCAAATCTACACCAATTTGATTGGTAAGCCAGGTGAATCCGGTATGGGGCGGCCTCTCCTGGCTACGCTTGGAACTGAATACGGCAGGCCAAACGCCCCGGTGGCCCGGTCTGAAGGGCGCCAGGGGCAAGAATGACGGTCAATAGAAGAAAGACCGCCGAGCGTTAACTATGCTCTGATCCGTTCTTTCTTGGGGTCGTAGAAAGGGAAGGGTACGATCGTTGCTGGAATACGCTTTTGGTGGCCATCGAGTTTACCCACCTCAACCAAGGTTCCAGTATCGCTATGGGTTACATCCATTCGACAAAGCGCAATATTCTTTTTCAGAATCGGTGAGCGCGTGCCGCTCGTGATGATACCCACTTGGGCGCGGCCGGCACGGCCAATGTGAACACAGTCTCCATGTGCCGCGGGCTCATTTCCTGCCAACTCAAGGCCAACCAGCCGGCGTTGCGGATTTTCTTTTCGCTGCACTAAAGCATCTCGCCCGATAAATTCTTCATCTTTTGATTTTAAAGGGACGGTGAAGCCGATACCCGCTTCGAATGGATCCGTTTCATCGGAAAACTCATATCCAGCAAAGATGAGGCCCGCCTCAATTCGGACCATGTCGAGGGCATCGAGGCCCAGCGGTAAAAGACCAAAAGGCTCTCCAGCCTGAAATACAGCGTCCCAGACAGTAGGTGCATCATTGGGATGGCAGAATATTTCGAATCCGAGTTCACCTGTGTAGCCCGTTCGCGAGACCATCACAGGTAGGCCATCGAAATCGTGCAGCCGGCCGATGGCGAATCGGAACCAGCCCAGTTCTTCAACTGTTGGTTGTGCGGGTGGCGTCCAGATGATTTCTTTAAGGATGTCTCGACTTTTAGGACCTTGGACCGCAACATTGTGCAGCTGGTCGGTGGACGACTTCACCCATGCGCGATAACCGAGTTCGGCCGCTTTTTCCCGCATCCAGATTCCGCCGTAGTCATCACCGCCGATCCAGCGAAAATTATCCGGCCCCAGCCGCAGCAGTGTGCCATCGTCAATCATGCCCCCATGGGGATAGCACATGGCGGTATACACCACCTGACCGACTGCCAATTTTCGAATATTTCGCGTGAGGACCGTCTGCATCAGTGCTTCGGCATCGGGACCCAGTACTTCAAATTTACGCAACGGTGACAGATCGATGATGACTGCTTTTTCCCGACAGGCCCAGTACTCCTCTATTGCGCCAGTGTTGTTAAACACAGTCGGCAGCCAGAACCCACGATACTCGGTAAAGTTTCGTGTCAGTTTCGACGTTCGCGGATGAAATCCGGTTTCGCGAGTTAGTTCGGCTTCAGCATCCGGTGTCATGCGGTAGGCAATTGCTTTGGAGAAAACATTGTCGGGAGAATATACCCGAACATGGATCTCCGTTGGATTCCAACCATTTGCAGGGCTGGTGTCATCAGGACAGGCAGTGGATGCACACACCAGGTCGTCGAGCGCGCGCAGGAGTACATAATCACCAGGACGGGACCAGGGTTCGTCGAGATAAAGTGCGTTGTGGTCGTCGATTCCGGTGTTGTAGAAAAAGTTTATGGCGGGCCAGCCGCGACGGGCTTCAACACCGTAGTCCTTCAGGGCGTTACTTAAGTTGTCCGAACAGTTGGGGTGTCCAAAGTAGCCGACATCTTCATAGTACTTCGAGGTGCAGGCAAGCCCAAAAGTATCGTGTCGGCCGCAAGTGTCCTGTATGACTTCGACCAGAGGTTGCATGTCCTGATCGAAAAATTTTGAAAAAAGACCGGGGCCGGGATAGGCCGCGCCCATCAGGGTGCGGGTGGTGGTCGGGTCCAGGCCACGCTCGATGCCTTGATTGAGTTTTGATTCGGTAAATGCGAGGAAGTCGGAGCACTCTCGCCCAGCCACGTCGATGATCTGAATGAACTCACCAGCGCGAACCACAAAGTCGCGTGCTGTGCATCGATCGATGCGAAAATCTAGTCTGGGGTCTGCCAGAGGGTCCGGAAGAGCAGGACCGGTTTCCCCCATCAGATCTGATCGCCGTACCCACACCACCAGAGGTGTCGGCGGATGCTGTTCATCGACCGCCATCGACTGACCCGGCGCACAGACGAGACAGGTCAGGTCATCATTGGCTGCAAATTCAATCTCCTCACCGGGGGCGCTATCTGGACTGAATAGCGGAATCGCCAGTGCATCGCCCAGGTTTATATTTAAAGCTGACAGTCGCTGAGTCAGAGAACGCGTGTCGATGTCTCGATCGGAGAGTATCGAAACTAGACCTGTTGATTTTTGCACAGGGTGATCGCCCAGAGCCCCCGAGGCTGGACGCCCATGTTTGTCGAAGGCAATGACTTCTCCCACCTGTCGCCCCTGGGGGTCCTGGATGGTAATGGTGTCACCAGCCCGCAAGCGGACCACAACTGAACCGCCGCCTTTGACCTGGTAGCGCTCCAATAAGGGGTCACTGCGCCACAGTCCCGGTTCAAGCAATCTGGGGGCGGTGTTTAAGGAGGCCATAACGTTGGGGTGGTCCCTTTAAGAGCAATCTATGAAGCTATTGTGACCGATAAAATGCAGTTGTAAAGGAAAAAGGCCCGGCGGTAACCGGGCCTTTTTTACTAACTTACATCAGACAGTTTTAGGTATAAAACTATCCGTGCTCCTTCTCTGCCTTGCTTTCATGGCGGATGGCTGCGATCACGGGGATGATACAAAGTACGATCGTGATCAGAAACCAAATCCACACGCCGGTGCTGCCTGCACTATTGAAAATTGCAGCGGCACCTTCCCATGATTCAATTGGACTTGAATTAAACATAGTAATTCTCCTTAGAAGTTATGCCGTTACTGTGACCGCTGAAATTCAGGATAGGAAGGCGTCGCTATTTCAGCGTTGTCTATTCCGTAATTCTGAATTGCATCAGAGACCCGCAGAATTCCACACTGTTTGAGGATCCAGGAGACAACATAGCCTGGTATAAATCCCAGCAGTACCATGGCGATAGCACCCACTAGCTGACCCGTGAAGGTGATGGCGGGTATGCCTTCCACCGGGGGAGGATATCCACCCAATAGAATACCCGTTGCCATGACACCGATAAGGCCGCAGGTGCCGTGCACGGAGACCGCACCAACTGCATCATCAATACCCCAACTGGTGATCAGTTTGTGGCTGTACGGGATTACGACGCCGCCTAAGAAGCCAAGTGCAAATGCCGTACCTGGATACCATAGGTCAAGACCAGATGCGGCGCAGAAGATGCCGCCCAGTGCACCGGACATCATCCAGAACGGGTCTTTGGTAATTAAGTACGCGCCGATGATGCCGCCGCCAAATGACATCAGCGTGTTAAATGCGAATGACGATAGGGTGGCTGGACTGCCATAGATCGTCAGCCAGCCGGCATCAGCCGCAGAGCCTGCCATCGCAGCCGGATAGATCAAACAGCCGCCCAGGAAGCCAAAGAAGCCAATGATGATGATCATCAGCCCGGCAATGGTCAACGGTGCGTTGTGACCGGCAAGATCGTTGGCCGAACCGTCCGCATTGAACCTTCCTACACGCGGTCCCAGGTTGATCAGTATGCCCAGGGCAAAAAAGCCTGAGATCACGTGCACCACACCGGCCGCGCCGACGTCGTGATAACCCCATTGGGTAACCAGCCAACCACCAGCTGACCAGCCCCAGCCAGCACCAATGATCCAGACCACGGAACCGACTAGAACTGCTAGGATGATCCAGGAACTCATTCGTATGCGTTCAATGACTGATCCTGAGACGATTGACGCTGTCGTCGCCGAGAACAGCACAAACGCGGCCCAGAATACTCCCGATGCCCCATCCTGCAGGTTCGGTCCCATGCCATCGCTCCAAGGCACGTAGTACTGCGCAAACTCTGCACTGGCATCCGGTATGAAGATATTGCCCGTGCCATAAGCCCAGTACAGCCACCAACCAAAGAGAAAGAACGTCGGAATCATGAACGCGAAGGCAAGGATGTTCTTCACACCTGATGCCAGAACGTTTCGGGCTCTCGATACACCCATTTCGTACATCATGAAACCTGCATGAATACATACCATGATGGCGGTACACCACCAGTAGTAGGCTTCCATGCTGGCATTGGCGGTCGCATTTACTACCGCTAACACTTCTTCAGGACTCATTGTTGATAACTCCTCCGAGTTGAGTTAATCCCGCAGGAAATTTACCGCTATGTACACTCGGCGCCGAAACAGAAGCGGTCGGGCACATTTAATTCCCTGACCCACTAATGAAGCACCTTGTAGATGGGTGCACCTGAGCCAAAACTGGCTTCAGATGGACAGCCAGTGTACAGTAAAAATACACTAAATACCAAAACCACCCTACAACGGAACTAGTGTTTTTGATTCTAAAAGAATGCCCTAATACTTTGAAATGACGTCTGTTTAGGCTGGAATACAAAAGACCAATTCTGTACGATCAAGAAATAGTTGTTTAGACCGTTGTAGTAATCGCGTTGCCGGGAATGACCAGCTGGACGTTCTGAGCGACTTTAATAACAGGAGAAAACAGAACGTGACTAATGAACCCTTGCACCAGTTAAAGTATTCCCTTGAAGAACAGGGTGTTCGCTATTGTCTCCCAAGCTACGTTGATATTCACGGTGTATCGAAATCTAAATTTGTGCCGATCGCCCACTTCGATCGGATGATGGGCGGTTCAGAGTTGTGCACCGGTGCTGCGCTGGATGGTATTCCGCAGGATGTCAGTGATGAAGAAGTTTCGTCGCATCCGGACCCCGAAAGCCTGATCATTCTGCCCTGGCGCAAGGATGTGGCCTGGTTCGCGAGTGATTTGTGGTGCGAAGGCAAGCCGTTTGAACCGTGCAGCCGAAATATCTTCAAGAGGGTGTTATCGCAGGCGGCGGATTTGGGTTACACCTTCAATTTTGGTATTGAGCCTGAGTTTTTTCTGCTCAAACATACGGATGATGGAGGATTTGGCCCCATCGGCCCACGCGATGATATCGCGAAACCCGCGTACGATATTCGATCTACGCTCGACAGCTTTGAGCTTTTGGAAGAGATCGTCGAAACGTTAGATAGCCTTGGATATGATGTTTATTCTTATGATCACGAGGATGGTAACGGGCAGTTTGAGATCGACTTTATGTATCGCGATGGCCTCACCATGGCCGACCGTTTTGTGTTTTTCCGGCACCTAGTACAGGAATTGGCGCATCGAAAGGGCTACTTCGCGTCGTTCATGCCAAAACCTTTCTCCGATCGGGCGGGCAGTGGCGCTCACTACAATATGTCGCTTGCGGATTTGCAGTCAGGGGAAAATCTCTTTGAGTCTGATAATGACCCGCGAGGTTGCGGCATCACAGAGCTGGGCTATTGGTTTATTGGTGGGATATTGAAGCATTTACCCGCATTATCGGCAGTCATATCACCCACCGTGAACAGTTATAAACGGCTGATTAAAACAGGCAGCATGTCGGGATTCACCTGGGCCCCGGTTTTTACCTGCTTTGGTAACAACAACCGGACGAATTCAATTCGGATCCCGCGGGGTGGGGGTAGAGTAGAACTGCGTTCTGCAGACATTGCCAATAATCCTTATCTGGGCGGCGCTATGGTGCTGGCTGCGGGTTTGGAAGGTGTACGGGAAAAGATCGATCCCGGTCCGCCGCATACCGACAATATGTACCTCAAGTCGGATGTAGAACTGGCCGAACTGGGGGTCGGTTATCTGCCGCGCAGCCTTGATGAGGCCATTGATGCTTTGGAAGCCGATGATCTGGGTCGACAGGTGATGGGAGACCTGATGTACAAGACCTATACTGAGTTCAAGCGTGCTGAGTGGGACAGCTACCTGACGCATGTCAGTGACTGGGAAGTTGACCGCTATCTTAAGTTGTGGTGATTGCGCTTATTCTGAATCCAGCTGATCTCAGGAACAGTCAATGACTGAAGAGATCATCAAATTCGATCTGGGAGATGTCGAGCTGCTTTCAGGAGAAAAACTGACATCTGCAGTTCTGGTTGCAAAAACCTGGGGACGGTTGTCGGCTGCGCGTGATAACGTGATTGTGCTGCCCACCTATTACACGGGTACGCACGAGGGATATGCGCCGCTTGTTGGACCTGGTAACGTTTTCGATACGAACCGCTATTTCGTGGTATCACCGAATCTTTTCGGGAACGGGTTGTCGACCTCACCCAGCAATGCAATTGACTCGAACTCAGGCCCACGCTTTCCGCAGGTCGATGTTTATGACAATGTCCTATGTCAGCATCGCCTGTTGACTGAGAGATTTGATGTCACTGACATTCAGCTGGTGGCCGGCTGGTCAATGGGTGCGATCCAGGCTTTTCACTGGGCAGTGGCATTTCCGGATCTGGTGCGGCGGATTTTGCCCTGGTGTGGCTCTGCCCGCTGTTCCCCTCATAACCAGGTGTTTCTGGCTGGCGTTAAAGCCGCGCTGGCTGCGGATCCCGTCTATGCTGACGGTCATTATGATGTGCCCCCCGAAGCGGGCCTGAAGGCCTTTGGGAGGGTGTATTGTGGCTGGGCCTATTCGCAGTCCTTCTTTCGCGAGGCGCTCTGGCGCGAACTGGGATTTGAGACACTCGACGACCTGCTTTCTTTTTGGGAGACAGACCATCTTGAATGGGACGCCAACGACCTTCTGGCCAAGCTCAGGACCTGGCACACAGCTGATGTAGGTAAGTGGAGTTTTTTAGACGGTGGGTACGAGCAGGCGCTATCGTCAATCAAATCACAAGCAATCGTGATGCCGTCTAGAACGGATCTGTATTTTCCACCTGAAGACAGTGTGGTTGAGGTCGGCCACATGTCGTACGCTGAGGTGCGAGTGATTGATTCGGTCTGGGGGCACTGCGCCGGGGGACCTGGCCGCGAGGACGCGGCCATGTCCCAGCTTGCCTGTGCAGTTAAAGACCTGCTAGCGCGATAGGTTCACCCGAAAGGTTCAGTCGTGTTGCGCTGCAATGACTGTGCTGATTCCAGCAGTACGGTGGCCGTCCTGCCGCCACAGTATCGGAAAGTGGTTCTCGTCCATGTCACAATCATCGAGGTGTTTGTAGCGGCTGTAGACAGGCCCGTTGCCGCAACCGAGGCCCTCGGGCACGAACTGTGTGTCAGATCTCATTCCATGTAGGACCAGCGAGCGGCGCCAGTCGAGTGACCGGTTGGCCCCCGATCCGTGCCACATCCAGCCGTGGTGAAAAGAGCCGCCACCGCGGGGGACTTCGACGTGGATCACCTCCGGTGTCTGGCCTTCCTGTTGTGCCGCAGTCTCCATTTCTATCTGGTAGTCGGCGGGATTGTGGAATTCACCCTGCGGTTGCAGTTGTCTTTGCCAGCGATGTGATCCCTTCACGAACTCCAGAGTGCCGTTTGCAGATGACGTTGCGTCCAGAGCTATCCAGCAGGTCAGCATTTCGCGCGGGGTGTACCAAGCCAGGTACGCGTTATCCTGGTGATAACCCAGGGCGCCTCCCCCCGGCGGTTTACTGATCACGTTGTCCTGGACGATTCGGGTGCCAGGCCAGCTACCCAGCTGGGCAAGAGCGTGGCCGAGATCTTCACGCAGCACCGTCGCGGCGACGCAGCGGTCGGATTTCCAGGCGTTGCAGATCTGACGAGTCAGTTCCGGATCACTCTCACCCTCCTGCCAGTTCACTTCGTCGGGCCTGGTGCCGGTTTCGAAATCTCCCTGAAAAAGACGATCGAATCGCGTGTGCAGCTGTGCGATAGCTTTCTCATCTACAAGCTTGTCCACAACCACAAAACCATCGTCCCTAAACCTTTCGATTTGTTTATTTGTCAGGGAAAAACTCATTCCGCTGCCCGATCAATTCCGATGAGAAGACAACCGTTTTCTGTTCGTGAGTCGTGACGTGTTCCGGGGGCGTAGCTGACGAAGTCACCCGCTTTTAAGATGGTGCCGTCAATTTCGACAAGATCACCTTCCAGAATCAGGTACTCCTCACGGAACTCGTGCGGGTGCGGAATGGACGCTGCGCCGGGCGCCATGCGAATGACGTACCAGCCCCGTCCTGTGCCCCGGTCGTAGCTGATGTTCAGCAGTTGCATATCAACCTGAACGACGCCTTCAAGATCATAGGCCGAATAGGGTGTGTCGTAGATGTTGATCACGCGGCGTTCTGACGTCATTAGATAACTCCACTAGGAATGATCCGAGGACCATATCCTGGGCTACAAACAGTCAATTCTAGAAGCCCTCTATGATAATCATACCAGTTGGATGTTAGTTTTCGATGAATTTATGGATCGGCTTCCCAGTGCATCAGCAATTTGCTAACGTCGGTCGTAACGCTCGATTGAACGGTACCAGTCAGGTGGTAATGAGCGTTAGAATCATTCCGGCAATATACGGAGAAGAGGGTCTCAGATGACGCGTGTCGCGATTATTGGCGCTGGTCCCAGTGGTTTGGCGCAGTTAAGAGCTTTTCAATCGGCAGCTGCCGCTGGTAGTGAAGTGCCCGAGGTGGTTTGTTTCGAGCGTCAGGGTGACTGGGGCGGGCTGTGGAACTATACCTGGCGAACAGGAACAGATGAGTTCGGTGAGCCAGTGCACAGCAGTATGTACCGCTACCTCTGGTCGAACGGGCCGAAGGAATGCCTGGAGTTTGCCGACTACAGTTTCGATGAGCACGTCGGTAAGCCCATACCCTCGTTCCCACCTCGGGAGCTGCTGCGCGACTACATCATCGGTCGCGCTAACAATTCCAATGTCCGTGACTGGGTGCGCTTTAATCACGCGGTCCGCGATGTCCAGTTCAGCAATGCGACCGGTCAGTTTACCGTGCGTGCCACTAATCTGGTCGATAATGTCGATATCGAGGAGATATTCGATTACGTAGTCGTCGCGACTGGTCATTTCTCGGTGCCGAATATTCCGCAGTTCGAGGGCATCGACCAGTTTCCGGGCCGGGTCATTCACGGGCACGACTTTCGCGATGCTGTTGAGTTTGCCGGGCAACGGTTGCTCATTGTCGGGGCGAGTTATTCGGCTGAGGACATTGCACTACAGAGCCTGAAGTACGGTGCAAAGTCGGTCACCTGCACGTACCGGACCAGTGCGATGGGATTTGACTGGCCCGATGGCATAGAGGAACTGCCCCTGGTTGAACGCTTTGATGGCCGGACCGCACACTTTTCAGGGGGTGGCACACGGGAATTTGATGCTGTGGTGTTGTGCACAGGTTACTTGCATCATTTCCCGTTTCTGCCCGAAGGACTGCGCCTGGCGACGCACAATCGACTGTACCCTGGCACCCTGTACAAGGGTGTGTTCTGGATTGCCAACTCGAAAGTGATGTATCTGGGTATGCAGGACCAGTACTACACGTTCAGCATGTTTGATGCACAAGCCTGGTACGCCCGCGATGTGATCCTCGGTCGCATCCTGTTGCCATCGGCGAGCGATATGGCAGCAGATGCAAAAACCTGGCAGTCGCGGGAGGAGGCACTGGAGGATCCGATTCAGGAAATCGATTTCCAGACCGATTACTGCAAGGACCTGTGTCAGGAGTTGGACTACGGCCTCGACTGGGATCTGGCATGCGACAACTTCAAGCACTGGGAACATTACAAGGAAGAAAACATCGTGACCTACAGGAACAACGCGTTTCGCTCACCGGTCACAGGCACCGAGGCGCCGACGCACCACACCGAGTGGTGGGCTGCAATGGACGACTCGTCTGAATCATTCCTGGGATAAGACCAATGGGGCCTATTCCGTCGAAATCACCGGTGTCCCATGTCCATGCATCAGTTTGTGGTATCAAGGTTTCCCTAGGGAAATACAATTTCGCAGTGGTTGAATTCAAACCCAATTCCGACTAGGCTTTGCTGCTCATAATTTCAGTTCAGGAACGATCCTCATGTGCGGAATAGCGGGCATCATGTACAAAGGGTCAGCACAGACCTTCGACACCGGGGAGGCGCTGATTCGGATGTTGGACGGCTGCCAGCACCGCGGCCCTGATTCAACCGGATTTGCACTGTATGAAGAGGCACAGCCGGGTAAACTCAAATTGCGCTTTTTCCTCGGTGATGCTGCAGATTCCAGGGGCGGAGTTGAAGCTATCCGACAGCGTTTGTCCGAACTGGGCGCCACGATCACCGATGAGTCGGAGATTGGCGACAACTACCGGGTCACTGTCGAGTATGCCCATGACGTCCAGAGGCTGGCCTATGAGATGGAGCGTGCCGCCAAGGTGATCTCTATTGGCACGAGTCTGGAGATCGTTAAGGACGTCGGCACTGCTCATGATGTCGATGATCGGTACGATGTTCACAGCTACCGCGGAACCCACGGCCTCGGCCACGTGCGACTGGCGACTGAAAGTGACGTCAAACCAGAAGCTGCTCATCCGTTCTGGGCGACGGGATTTGCGGATGTTGCAATTGTGCACAACGGCCAGATTACAAATTACTGGAAGATGCGCCGCCGGTTGGAGCAGCGTGATTTCCTGTTCACGACCGATAACGACAGTGAACTGATCGCCGTTTACCTTGCCGACAAACTTGCTCAGGGTATTGCCCTGAACGACGCGCTGAAAACATCGATCGATGATCTCGATGGCACGTTCTCCTTCCTGGCCTCTACTCAGGATGAAATCGGCTATGCCAAAGACCGGCTCGCGGCTAAGCCCATGATCCTGTATCAGGACGACGACCTGGTCGCAGTCGCGTCTGAAGAGGTCTCCTTGAACAGGCTTTTCCCCGGCCAGGCTCTGAATACCCGCGAACCCGCTCCAGGCACTTACGCGACATGGTCACGCTTGACCTAGCGCACCTTACGGTTCGCGAGGTCAACGAGCGGCTCCGACAATCCGGGGCGGTAGGCGAGGATGTTCTTGTCCGCAATCCCGACGCCCGGCATCACATCGGCGTCGGGCTCACCGAAGCAATTACCGTTCGTATCGAAGGCTCTGCCGGTTATTTCTGTGCAGGCCTGTCTGACCAGGCACACTTCGAGGTTTCACACAACGTCGGTTGGGGCGTCGGCGACAATATGTATACCGGGTCGGTTATTGTCGGTGGTAATGCGGGAGCCATACCCGGTGTTGCCATTCGAGGTGCAGAAATCGTGATCCACGGCAACATGGGTTCGCGAGCGGGGCAGGTGATGAAGGCGGGAACGTTGTGCTGCGTCGGCAACGCCAACTTTATGGCCGGCTACATGATGTATGGCGGTCGCATCATCATTCTGGGCGATTCGGGCGAGCGCGTGGGCGAAGATATGTCAGCTGGCGAGATCTTTGTTGGTGGCACTATCCAGGAGCTTGGTTCAGACGCCATGCTCGGCGATCTCGATGTGGCCGAGTTGGAGGACATACGTGCCTTCCTCGATCGCTATAAAATTTCTTTCAGTGGATCGTTCAGCAAGATCGTCAACGCGGGAAAGAACCTGCGTTATGGCAGCAGCGAACAACAGGTGCGCAGCCTTCCATTCACCTCTTTTTCTGGTCGTTCGGAATACTGGAACTCCAAGGTGCAGGAGGATATCCACATCAAGTCACAAAGTGGTCGCTATCGGATTCGTGGATATGGTGGTGCAAGACCGTTGCCGCACCTCTCTGATCTTGCTTTTCGCAAAGACCTCTCCCGTGCAGGTGAGGCGGCCGACGTCGTGGAACGTGTCCACATGAAAACCCGGATCGGTGGCATCAATGGTGCGGAACCACTAAAGCTCAGTATGCCGGTTATGATTGCGCCAATGAGTTACGGTGCGTTAAGCCGGTCCACCAAGCAGGGTATCGCTATGGCCTCGGCCATGTCCGGCATAGCCGAGAACACCGGCGAGGGCGGCATGAGTGATGCCCAAAGAGACGCTGCCGGACAACTCATCTTTCAGTGTCTGGGTGGGCGACTGGGCTGGAACATACACGATATGCGCAGGGCAGACGGTCTGGAGATTTATATCTCCCAAGGCGCGAAACCCGGCCTGGGCGGCCAGTTGATGGCCAAGAAAGTAACGCCCGAGCTCGCCGAGATACGGGGCATACCCGCGGGTATCGACCTGCGCTCGCCATCGAGGCACCCCGATATCCTTGGCGCTGACGACCTGGTCATCAAGGTGGAAGAGTTTCGAGAGGCCACGGCTTATCGATTGCCGGTCAGTGTCAAGTTGGGCGCAGGTAGAATCCGCGACGATATTAAGATCGCGGTCAAGGACTGCTTTGACTTCGTCGAACTTGACGGTATGCAGGGATCGACCGGCGCCGGCAGTTCTGAGGTCATTGATTATGTCGGCATACCGACTTTGCCGGCGATCATTGAAGCGCTGGAAGCACTTGATGAGATCGGGGCACGGGAGCGTATTGAGCTGGTACTTATGGGAGGTCTCCGCGATGGTGTAGACGCGGTGAAGGCACTGTGCCTGGGCGCCGATGCGGCGGGGTTCGGCACCTCCGTGATCATTGCTGGCGGCTGCATTGCCTGCATGCAGTGTCATATCGGCCAGTGCGTGACGGGTATCGCGACACAGGATCCGGAACACGAACATCGATACAAGCCCGAAACGGAAGCGCGTAACATTCACCGTTTCCTTGAGGGTGTGCGTTGGCAGATTGCTGCCATTACTCATGGCCTGGGCTACGACGACGTGCGCGAACTCAGTCGCGAAGACCTGGTCGCGCTGACACCCGAGGCGGCCACGATGACGGGCCTGCCGTACGAGCCCGAACACGCTCACCAACTGCCCGCAGCGCGAGCGTCGTCATGAGTGTCTACAACCTGGAAAGAATCACGGTTCCAGTTGCCCCACCAGGTTTTGCTGATGATACCGCCGATCATCACTATGTCCCGGCGCCTTGCCAGGTTGCCTGCCCGGTGGGTACCGACGCCCCATCTTATATTGCCTACATCTGGGAAAAGCGTCCGGAAGAGGCTTTTGAGGCCATCACGGCTACTAACCCGTTCAGTTCAATTTGTGGACGGGTCTGCGACGCGCCCTGTGAGCCGGCTTGCCGCAGAGTGAGCAGCGACGGTGCAGTACAGATTCGCAATCTCAAGCGCTACGTGATGGATGAACTTGGTCCGACCTACCGGCCGGAACCGGTCGCCACCACGAGAAGTCAAAGCATAGGAATAGTGGGTTCTGGACCAGCGGGGCTGACGGCTGCACACGACCTGTGTGTTGCCGGATTTCAGGTTGATGTCTATGAGATGACTGACCGCGCCGGTGGAACGATGGTCTGGGGCATCCCGGAATTCCGACTGCCGCCGGGTATTATCGACGAGGATATCGCGCGATTGAAGCACAAGTGTCCCGGGCTTCAGATACATTTGAATACGCCGCTGGGTGAAGGGGTTTCCCTTGAGGCACTTAAAGAAAGGCACGATGCCGTGCTGCTCGCTATTGGTTCCTGGTGGGGTAAGCCCATGGGGATAGCCGGGGAATCGGATGAGCGGGTGATTGATGGTGTGAGTTTTCTTCGTCGGGTCAACGCAGGTGAGCGGCCGCATCTACCCGAAACCGTGGTGGTAGTGGGCGGCGGTGATGTCGCTATGGATGCCTGTCGTGTTGCTAAGCGGTTGCCTGGATGCAAAACAGTCAAGGTGGTCTACAGGCGTGGTCCCGATGAGATACCGGCACGCAAGATTGAGCTGCACCATGCACTTAAGGAAGAAGTCGAGTTCGTGTACAACACACTCCAGACCAGAGTACAGATAACTGAGGACGGTCTTCGGCTGTCGTGCGTGCGGACTCAGGCTGGTGTGCTGGATCAGGACGGCCGATCCACACCTGTGGTCGTGGAAGGCAGCGACCACGATATCACCTGCGGTATGGTCATAGCCGCTGTTGGTCAGAAGGGTGAGTGCGCTGAACTTGAAGCACATGACCTGATGGACAGTGACCGAGTGCGGGCCGAATTTTCGTCGATGCGAACGGCAGACCCTAAAGTCTTTGCTGCGGGGGATGGTGCTTTTGGCGGTTCGACGATCGTCATGGCAATGCACCATGGCCAGCGGGCCGCCTACTACATCAAGGCCTACCTGGACAACATCGGCACGCCGATCCCCTATCGCACGCCGTACCGTACCCGTAGGGTGCCAGTTGCCCAGGACCTGCTGTGGGAGAAGCTGCCGATAGAAGAACCAGTCTTTCATGGTATTGGGGACGATCCGGTTGCATTCCCAGAGATCGAAGATACCTACGATGAGGCTGCAGCGTTACGCGAAGCGGCACGTTGTTATCGCTGTGATTCAGAGACCGGTTCAGCCGATTACTCGGTCCATCACCGGGAAGACATTTTTTCGATGGCGCAAACCAATCCGCTGGATGTCGACAAGCACCGTGCCATGCTGCAGCGCAGGTTGCAGCCACGCGACAACCCGTTTCCGGAAGGTCGTTGGCCCTCGCTTGACGATATCGTGTTTCTTCCAGCCAACTTGTCCCGCCTGGTCATTGATCCCTATCGGGAGGCGTGTAGTATCGACGTGTCTCTGGGGCGGGATACGCCTACGCTACAGCTGCCCTTTCTGGTTAGTGGATTTGATACTGTGCCGGAGCAGGTCCAGAAAGCCCTGGGTAGGGCATTACAGACAACAGGCACAGGTTACATCGGCAAACAGCGTATCGCCGACAACATTGTCTGGATCCAGTGGGTCGATGATGTGTCACCCGTTGACCCCGTTGCAACGGGCTATGTTGTTCCCTGGAGTCGTGCTGCCCAATGCCTAACAGATCGACAACATGACGCATTCACCGGCATTGCAGTCAGCAGATTGGAGGAGATTGAAGACGCTGTAGAGTTTGCGCTTGCATCGAACATCGATGCTTTGTTTTTGGATGGGATTGATGGTCTGTCTGATCCGGGAAACGAACTCAGTCAACAGCCACGGTTCGATCTCTTACCTTACACGGTGTCCACCCTGCGCCGGCGCCGGCAGGAAGAGCAGATCACACTGATTTATGCCGGCGGGGTTCGTTCGGGGACCGATGCGGCGAAGCTGATCGCGATGGGTGCGTCTGCCGTAGTCTATGGAGTCGCGGTTGCGCTTGCGGCAGGCGGAATGATCAATACGACGTCAATTGACTATGCTACCGACTGGTCAATGGACGAACGCACGGCCGGAGTCACGGCGTTACTGCAGGCTAATGCTGGAGAAGCCTCGATGATGGCCCGTTGTACCGGTAAAACCAGGTTACACAATTTGGAGCCGGAGGATTTGCGGGTTGTCACCCTGTCGAGCGCCGATATGATGGGCATCCCCCTGGCGGGGACTCGTGGTGTCGATTTGTCTTCTCAAGGCTGAGACGAAGAGACCGCGGCTTTTTGCCAGCGTAAACTACAGGTCGCTATGGTTGTCGGTGCTGTTATCTTAATTTCAGTTCTTTATAGTAGTCGGCGACTCGGGAGAGTCCTTGCCCCTATACGCCTGTTTTGGTTACATAACTAAAGATTTATCCGGAGAATTTCGATGCCCACAAACCTTTCAAAGGTCGCGACTGAACGCGGCATTAAGTACTTTCTGATCAGTTTTGTCGATCTATTCGGCATCCTGCGCTCAAAGCTGGTGCCGGCCCGCGCCATTGCTGGCATGCAGAAGGATGGCGCCGGATTTGCTGGCTTTGCTGCCTGGCTCGACATGACACCCGCCGACTCGGATATGTTTTCCATTCCAGACCCAGACAGTCTGATTCAGCTGCCATGGAAACCTGAAGTGGGGTGGCTGGCTGGCGACCTGGTCATGGATGGTAATGCGGTTGAAGCCTCACCCAGGGTTGCGCTCAAGCAGCAGATTGCCCGTGCGGAAATACGGGGATTCCGGATGAAGACAGGCGTCGAATGTGAATACTTCCTCGTGAGTGCGGACGGGTCATCGATCTCTGACGTAAATGATATTCAGGAAAAGCCCTGTTACGATCAATCGGCACTGATGCGGCAATACGATGTGATCAGCGAGATCTGCGACTGCATGATTGACTTGGGGTGGGGGCCTTATCAAAACGATCACGAAGATGCCAACGGACAGTTTGAAATGAACTGGGACTATGACGATGCGCTCGTAACAGCAGATCGCCATGTATTCTTTAAGTATATGGTGAAGGCGATTGCCGAGAAACACGAGTTGCGCGCAACGTTTATGCCCAAGCCCTTTTCGAATCTTACAGGTAATGGATGTCATGCCCATGTGTCTGTTTGGGATAAAACGGGCCAGAATAATCTTTTTGAAGACAGCGGTGACGAGATGGGTTTGTCGAAGACGGCTTACCATTTTCTGGGCGGAATCTTGCACAACGCCCAGGCGCTCACCGCTGTTTTTAATCCTACAGTTAATAGTTACAAGCGCATCGATGGTCAGGTCACACTGTCGGGTGCAACCTGGTCGCCAAATGCCGTGACCTATGGTGGCAACAACAGGACGCATATGGTGCGAATACCCGGCCCGGGTAGATTTGAACTTCGCTTGATGGATGGTGCTGTCAACCCTTACCTGCTGCAGGCCGGAATACTGGCCGCTGGATTGGATGGGGTCGAAAGTGAACGGGATCCGGGTAAACGACTGGATGTGAATATGTATACGGATGGCCACAAGATTCGCGGTTTACGAAGGTTGCCGGCTAATCTGCTGGATGCAATCCGCCTGTTTGAAAAAAGCAAGGTGCTGCGATCAGGTCTCGGTAATGCATTGGTGGATAGTTATGCCAAACTCAAATACCAGGATTGGCGGAGTTATTCATCTGCGATCAGTCAGTGGGAACGTGAACACACGCTGGACTGCTAAGATCACATGAGATGAATTATCAGTCTGGAGGTGGCCAGTGAAGCTGCTCGTTTTCCAGCACATCGAATGTGAGCATCCCGGAATATTTCGTGGGCTACTGGACGGCGCCGGAATTCAGTGGGATGCAGTCGAACTCGATGTGGGGGAGAAGATTCCCGCTTTTGAATCGTATGATGCGCTGTGGGTCATGGGTGGTCCGATGGATGTCTGGGATGAAGACGAATGTCCATGGCTGGTGCCTGAAAAAGCAGCCATCCGGCACTGGGTCTGCGACCTGAAAAAACCCTACCTTGGATTTTGCCTTGGTCACCAATTGCTGGCCGATGCACTCGGTGGTGTCTGTTCGCTGCAAGCTGCGCCAGAGATCGGGATTCTTGGAGTTGAGTTGACGGCTGCTGGTCGTGCAGATCCCCTGTTTGCAGGTATCGATCCGTATATTCAATGCCTTCAATGGCATTCGGTCGAAGTAAAGACGCCGCCGGCAGGCGCTCGCGTGCTGGCCAGTTCCAAAGCCTGCAGTTGCCAGGCGATGCGGGTCGGTGATAACGCATGGGGTATTCAATTTCACGTAGAACTTCAGGAGTCGACTATCCCCGACTGGGGTCAGGTGCCGGCATATTCCGAGGCGCTGGATCGAACGTTGGGTGCCGGCTCACTGGAGCGCATGCAGGCGCAAGCTGATCCGTTGTTTTTGGAATTCCGAAACGTGTCGCAGATTTTGTTCAACAACTTTCTGGATTACGTACCCGGAGCAACAAATTAAGCAGGTTTCAGGTGCAATCGACCCACATTCCGTAATTTACGAGCATGGTTGATGGGTCTGACCAAAACAGGATCCAAACTATCACGATCCCGGGCCTGTGGCATACTGAGTGCCATGTTTGTCCACGCCTATGAAAGTGGGTAACGTGACTTCTAATACGGGGCAGAGTCCCCGCTTCTTCCGGGCCCTGCGAGATGTTCTTCCGGCTGACGGCTTGCTGGTCAGCGACGAAGAGCGAAGACCCTATGAATGTGATGGTCTGACCGGCTATCGAGAACTGCCCCTGGCCGTTGCGATGCCGGATCGGCTTGAACAGGTCGAACAAATTCTTTCCCTGTGTGATAGGCACGGCGTGCCTGTGATCGCGCGTGGCGCCGGTACCGGGCTGTCGGGTGGTGCAACCCCCAGGCGTGACGCACTGCTGTTGAGCATGGCCCGGTTCAGTCGCATCATCGATGTCGACCCGGTCAGCAGAACAGCACGGGTGGAGCCCGGTGTCCGCAATCTTGCAATCTCGGAAGCTGCTGCACCGTATGGGCTCTTCTATGCACCGGACCCTTCATCACAGATAGCCTGCACGATCGGTGGCAATGTTGCTGAAAATGCCGGTGGGGTACATTGTCTTAAGTATGGCTTGACGATTCACAATATCATCCGTCTCGAGGTCGTATTGATTGATGGTGAAAAGATAACAATTGGTAGTGAAGCGTTGGATTCGCCCGGCTACGATCTGTTGGCGCTGATGACGGGTTCTGAAGGCATGCTCGGTGTGGTCACAGTGATTACCGTGCGTCTGCTGCCGATTCCGGTTTCTGCCAAAGCGGTTCTGGTTGCATTTGACGAAGTCGAAAAGGCCGCGGATAGCGTTGCAAAACTGATCGCCACGGGCGTTATTCCTGCCGGACTGGAGATGATGGACAACCTGGCTATTCGGGCAGCCGAAGATTTCTCTGATGCGGGCTATCCACGTGATGCTGCTGCAATTCTGATTTGTGAGGTCGATGGGACTGAAGCTGAGGTAGATAGACAGATTGAACTGACGACGTCTGTTTTCGCGAGTGAGGGCGCGATAGACATTCAGGTTTCAGCTACAGAGCAAGAACGGCAACGTTTCTGGTCGGGCCGCAAGAATGCGTTTCCCGCGGTTGGTCGAATATCTCCTGACTATTATTGTATTGATGGCACTATTCCCCGCCAGCAACTGGGCCGTGTGCTTGCTGGAATAACCGAGCTCTCAAGTACTTACGGTTTAAGGATTGCCAATGTGTTTCACGCAGGAGACGGCAACTTGCACCCACTGATCCTTTACGATGGGGCACAACCGGGAGAGTTTGAGCGAACAGAAGAGCTTGGTGGAAAGATCCTAGAGTTGTGTGTGAAAGCGGGTGGAACAATTACCGGAGAACATGGTGTCGGTTTGGAGAAGATCGACCAGATGTGCGTACAGTTCGAGTCCAGTGAACTCGAGCACTTTCATGGAGTGAAGGCGGCGTTTGATCCCCGTGGATTACTCAATCCAGGCAAGGCCGTACCAACACTGGCACGCTGTGCTGAGTTCAATGCGATACATGTTCACGACGGGCGCATCCCTTTCCCGGACATAGACCGTTTCTGAAAAATGATCCAGATGAACGATAGAACTGCTGAGCTGTCCGATGCCATCAGCGCGGCTGCGTCGGCCAAACGTTCACTACAAATTGTCGGTGGAGGAAGCAAGCTGTTCTACGGTCGGGAGCCTGAAGGTGAGGTTCTGGCGGTTGGCGACCATACAGGAGTTACCGTTTATGATCCAACAGAGCTTGTCGTAACTGTCCGAGCCGGGACGCGCCTTTCTGAGCTGGCGGAGGTGCTGAGGCGTGAGCGGCAGATGCTGCCGTTTGAGCCTCCATTATTTGGTCCGCATGCAACCATCGGTGGGACTGTGGCTTGCGGATTGTCCGGTCCCAGTCGGCCATACCGCGGTGCAGTCCGAGATTTCGTGTTGGGTGTGGAGTTGCTCAATGGGCGGGGTGAGCAGCTTCGATTTGGCGGCCAGGTCATCAAGAATGTTGCCGGCTATGATGTGTCGCGCTTGATGACAGGTGCTATGGGAACACTCGGTGTAATTCTCGATGTGTCAATTAAAGTGCACCCATTACCCGAAACCGAAAAGACTTTGTGTTATGAACTTACTGAACAGCAGGCATTAAAGAAAATGAATGAAGTGGCTGGCAGACCCCTGCCGTTGACGGGGGCCTGTTATTACCAGGGTGTTCTCAGCCTTCGGTTGTCAGGATTGGCAGAAGGTGTCTCTGCGGCGGTCGATGTCCTCGGTGGATCGCAGGCATCGGAGGGTGACGGGATGTGGTCAACATTGCGTGACCATAGTCATCCATACTTCCTCTCGGACAAACCGCTTTGGCGGTTGTCCGTGCCGAGCGCCGCCAGATCTTTGGATCTTGCAGGGGAAACATTTGTCGAATGGGGCGGTGCATTACGGTGGCTCCACAGCGAACTGTCGCCAGATCTGATTCGAGCTTCTGTGGAAGCCCTCGGCGGTCACGCAACACTGTTTCGCGGTGGCGACCGTACGGGCAGTGTATTTCATCCAAATACGCGGACACTGCACGATCTGAATGTACGGCTGAAACAGACCTTCGATCCGGAAGGTATTCTGAATCCCGGACGACTGCATCCTGATATATAGGATTATGCAGACCAAGCTTGCTGCATTTATCTCAGGCACACCAGCTGGGCGTGAAGCGCAGGAAATTCTCGGACGCTGTGTCCATTGCGGGTTTTGTACGGCCACCTGTCCGACTTACCAACTACTCGGCAATGAACTGGACGGCCCTAGGGGGCGGATTTACCTGATCAAATCTATGCTGGAAGGAAAGGCTTGTTCAAAATCGACTTTACTGCATCTTGACCGGTGCTTGACTTGCCGCTCGTGTGAGACGACCTGTCCGTCGGGCGTGCAGTACGGGCGCCTGCTTGAAATAGGGCGCCAGGTGGCAGAAAAGGCCGTACCAAGATCAATCGGGCGGCGACTTAGTCGTCGACTGTTGGTTTGGTTTTTGACCGGCAGGCTCTTTTCCGTTTTGCTTGGATTGGGTCGATCAGTTCGCAGGCTGCTCCCTGAAAGAGCGGCTCGCTATATTCCCGTCCGTTATGCAGCAGGAGTAAGACCAACTACGAGAAGGTCAAAGCAGATGATTGTGCTTGAGGGTTGTGTGCAACCCTCGCTCAGCCCGAATATAAATGCTGCCGCGGCCAGGGTTCTCGATCGGCTTGGAATCAGTTTGATTACAGCATCAGGAGCCGGGTGTTGTGGCGCTCTTGCTCTGCACTTGTCATTCGAAGACAGTGCACGTCAGGCCATGCGACGTAATATTGATGCCTGGTGGCCTTTGCTGGAATCCGGTGCTGAAGGCATCGTTATGACCGCGAGCGGGTGCGGTGTAACGGTAAAAGAGTACGGTCAACTGCTGGCCGATGATCCCCAGTATGCCGAAAAGGCCAGGCGGATTTCTTCCCTCACATGGGATCTGTCAGAGATTTTGGTCAGAGAGCCGATGACTGTTTCGCCCGCTGGTCGCGGGGTGCGCGTTGCGGTTCAGACACCGTGCACACTGCAGCACGGCCAGGGGATCAGCGGATCCATAGAAGAGATCTTGTCTCGCCTGGGTTTTCAGCAGGTCACGGTTGAGAATCCCCATCTGTGCTGTGGTTCAGCCGGTAGTTATGCGATCCTTCAGTCGTCGATTGCCAAACGCCTGCGACAAGAAAAACTCGACGCGCTACAGGCAGGCGGGCCGAAGGTAATCGCAACAGCCAATATCGGGTGCCTGGCACACCTGGCGGCGCAATCGACGGTACCGGTGCGCCACTGGATCGAACTGGTCGATTCGGTGATGCAGTTAAACGATTGAAATTAAAGTTGAAAAGTAAGAAAAACTTTAATTGGCCCCTGGGGTTGCATAATTTAGAGTATTAGTTAATAATAATAGTACTAAGTAAGTAACTTAACGTTTAACGATCAGGTCAACCAGACACAAACAAACCGGTAGGGCAGGGAACAACATAAGAAAGATCGCGAACGGAAAATCTCCTCCATCCTCCTTTGGTGGTTTAAGCACAGCGCTTGCTAGCTGTGCTTTTTTTCGTCTTGGCCGCCTCTTTCGGTGCCGGGCAGTTGTTTCGTGGGTCGCCATCTTGTAACATCCGCGCCTCGAATTTCCTTTAATCATGATTAACGATGGGCACATTTACTGCAAAACCTGAAACCGTTGTCCGAGACTGGTATCTGGTCGATGCGACCGACAAAGTGCTCGGTAGACTGGCGACTGAGATCGCCACACGGCTGCGTGGTAAACACAAGCCCGAATATACTCCTCACGTAGATACTGGCGACCACATAATTATTGTGAACGCCGCAAAGATTCGGGTCACTGGTGACAAGGCCAACCAGAAAAAGTACTATCGCCACAGCGGTTATCCCGGTGGGATTAAAGAAACGGTGCTGTCAGACGAACTTGAAAACCACCCAGAGCGGGTGATCGAAAGAGCTGTGAAAGGTATGCTCCCCAAGAATCCACTGGGAAGGGCAATGTTCCGGAAGCTGCGTGTCTATGCTGGACCCGACCACGCTCATCAGGCACAGCAGCCAAAAACACTAGCAATTTAGATCTTAATAAAGGTCAGTATCAGAGATACAAAGATGGCAACAGGCGAACAGTTTTTTTACGCTACCGGTAGACGAAAATCATCTACTGCACGTGTGTTTCTAAGCCGAGGGACCGGCGACATTATTGTCAACCGACGGCCTCTGGATCAGTACTTCGGACGTGAAACCGCCCGGATGGTCATCCGCCAGCCGCTTGAGCTCGCCGATATGCTGGGTAAGGTAGATATTAAGGTCAATGTGTCCGGTGGTGGCAATACCGGTCAAGCGGGTGCGATCCGCCATGGTATTACACGGGCTTTGCTTCAGTATGATGAAACGCTTCGACCTGCACTGCGCAAAGCTGGATTTGTGACCCGCGACTCACGTAAAGTTGAGCGTAAGAAAGTCGGGTTGCACAAAGCAAGAAAACGCCCACAGTACTCCAAACGCTGACCAACCCATACGGCTTCAGTCAGGGAGTGCCCTGCGATGTTTTACGAACTGCGTCAGTACAACATTAAGCCCGGCTGTATGGATGAGTAGGTGGAATTTATGGAGCAAGAAATTGTTCCTTTCCAGATTTCCAAAGGCATGGTGATCACTGGAATGTATCGCGGGGAACAGGACGATGGTCTTTATGTCTGGCTGCGGCGCTTTGACAGTGAAGCACAACGGGAAACCCTCTACGAAGCGGTGCATCAAAGCGATTACTGGAAGACCGAGGTTACCCCGCGAGTCGACCAACTCCTAGACCGGGAAGCCATCAAGGTCCTGCGTATCGTGCCTACACCCAATTCGACCGTCCAGTAAATCTGCTTTCCCTGAATCGTTTATTCCTCCATTTGTTACCGCTCCAGCTACGGTAGCCACAGTATCCAGGGCTCTGGCAGTGCCTCGCCAGTCAAACTGCGCCTGAATTCGAAGTTAACTACCCGAGTGCAGGTTCTGCCTGTACACCCCGTAGTCGGGTTATGATTACAAGATGCTCCTGCGTATGCCCTCACGAAACCGGCCCTATCACTGGGGTCCTTATCCGCTTGAGACCCTTGCGCGGGACCCGCGTGTTGTTACGCGGGAGACCGAACGGGCGATGGTACCAGCGCCCGAGTTTCGGATGCCCCCGCGCAGTGTGCTGGCTGAAGTGGTTCGAGAGTATCTCGATATTTTTGTTCAAAATGCACTGACAAAACCGGCAGCTGCAAAGGCGCCTGTTCCAGAAGATCCGCAAAGGCGGGCCGTCGACGTCAAGGGGTACAGCTATTTTATGAATGTCTCCCAGGTCGGCGTCTGTCGTATGCCGACTACGGCCTGGGCTGACAAAACCGAACCTCTGGCGCATGACTATGCCGTCGTTCTATTGCTGGAACACGGGCGGATTCCAGAGTTGGGTAATCCGGCGCGAGACTGGATCGAGCCGGCCATTACCGATGCTGCCGATTGCCGGGTCGGAAGTATTGCGGTCTGTCTGGCCGGGCACATCTGTCAGCTCGGCTGGTCAGCCTTTCCTCATGTGGTGGGTTCGGGCCGTGTTGATCCAGTGAGATTATCGGTGCTTGCCGGGTTGACCGTCCGGTCCGGCGATACATTAGTTAATCCATTTATCGGGCCGGGGTTCTCACTGGCCGTCGTGACGACCGATTACGCGCTGGAACCCGATCCACCACTTGCTGACAGTGCGGCCAATGCAAGAGATCTGAGGTACTGGCTGGGGCGCAATGGTGCGGTGTCAGGCCGTGAACATAATCGGCGCAGACGACGGGCGACACATCTGGGTGATTATCCGATGGAGACAGTCAAGCGGGTCGACCGACCCACTACCCTGATACTCGATGACGAGGTGCCGCGGGTCTCCAAGCGAGCGGCGTTTTTTGATCGAGCGCTTCGGGGCGACTTGGGTGAAAAGGCGCAACAGGAGAGACACCGTTTTGCATTCAAGCAACCCCATACGGCCGGCATGATGCCGTCGATGCGGGCCATGGTGCCTCTTCAGGGTGGAGAGCCCACAGAACAGGGCGCTTCACTGGGAGCTTACTCCAATCCTTCAGCCAATGCGCGAGCACTTAAGTCGCTGTCGTATCTTTTGGGTGCCGACGTTACGGGGATCTGCGAAATACCCGACTACGCTTGGTACTCCCACGATGCCGATGGCACATCCATAGATAAATCGCACCGGTATGCGGTGGTTATGCTGATCGATCAGGAGTTCGACACGATGGAAGGTGCATCGGGTGATGACTGGATATCAGGAACGCAATCTATGCGCGCTTATCTGCGGGGAGCGGAGATCGCCGGCGTGATGGCTGAAATGCTCCGCAGACTGGGGTTTAGTGCGCGTGCTCAAACCAATGTAGACAGCGAGGTATTGCATATACCGCTGATGCTACTGGCTGGTTTGGGAGAGCTGTCCCGTATCGGTGAGTTGGTGTTGAATCCATTTGTGGGCCCACGATTGAAGACTGTCGTTATGACTACCGATATACCGCTCGAGGTCGATCAGCCGATTGATTTTGGTCTCCAGTATTTTTGCAGTCGCTGCACGAAATGCGCACGCGAATGCCCTTGTGATGCGATTTCCTGGGGTCAGAAGGTGATGTTCAATGGCTATGAAATGTGGAAACCCGATGTCGAGCGTTGCACGCGCTACCGGCTGACGAACGCTCGGGGATCAGCGTGCGGAAGGTGCATGAAAACCTGTCCGTTGAATAAGGTAGTTACCTGTGAAGGTTCATTACTGGAGCGGGTCGCCAGCTGGTGTGGTATTAATGCCCGATTTCTTAAACCAGCATTGGTGCCGCTGGCAGTCAAAATTGATGACTGGCTTGGCAACGGCGCTCGTAACCCGGCAAAGAAATGGTGGTTTGACCTCGAGGTAATCGATAATGTCTGTGTCGATCCGGTCAAGGGAGTAAACCAGCGTGAACTGAATCTGGAACACGAAGTAGATCCGACAAAGCAGAAGATCGCCTACTATCTTGCCAGTATGATGCCCGTGCCCAATAACCTGGAGAGTCAAGTGGTAGACCGTAAGGCAGCGCTTGCCAAGGCTTGCGAGATCGAATCACCCACAAGCGCTTTAGAGCGCAAAGCCGATTCCGGTGACATTCCTCTGAACTACTGGCCGACACCAGCAGACCCCGATGGCCCCCGCGGTCTGCCCGATCAACCTAAAGTGTATGGTTCAGCAGAGCGGAAATAAATTTCATATCTTCTGCGATGTTATGATTCGTGAAGCATCCAGCCAAATGTAACTGTCTGAAACAGCTTCCTGCCTAATTTCGGAACTGATCCAAGGAGTCGAACTACGATGGCGACAGTATCACTGTCTTCGGGGCGTGACTTATTTATGACGCCGGGACCGTCGGTCATGCCCGACCGTGTTTTAAATGCGATGCATCAGGCGGCGCCGAATATCTATGAAGGAGAACTGATCGACACTACGGACAGTATCCTCTCCGATCTGGCTGCTTTTGCGGGTACCCAAGGCCGTACAGCGCTGTATATCTGCAATGGACATGGTGTCTGGGAGGCGGCTATCAGTAACCTGTTCGAACCCGGAGACCAGGTGTTGGTTTTGAACAGTGGT
>Ga0066860_10000140_pt1 | contig 29689 bp, 24 predicted proteins | sample ETN07SmetaG_FD_65601 | JGI IMG/M metagenome (GOLD analysis project Ga0066860, IMG submission 65601) | Marine microbial and viral communities from oxygen minimum zone, Eastern Pacific Ocean - ETNP2014F14-07SV275 | ecosystem: Environmental > Aquatic > Marine > Oceanic ... | reverse complement strand
GGGCGCGGGTCACCGCCTCGCCGGGCCGGGCGGCAAAGATCCGCATCAGCTGCGATTCGGTCGCGGTCAGCCGGATTCGTGTCTCGCCCTCCCACATCTCGCCGCGCGCCACGTCGTAGCGCACCGCGCCGAGGTCGAGCGTCGCCGGTCGCTCGGCCGGTTCGGGGATCGGCTGGCGGCGCAGCACGGCGTTGATCCTGAGCAGCAGCTCCTTGGGATCGAAGGGCTTGGCGAGGTAATCGTCGGCCCCCGCTTCGAGCCCGGTGATCCGGTCCTCGGTCTCGCCGCGCGCGGTGAGCAGCAGGATCGGCACCGGCAGGCTCTCGCGCAGGGACCGACACAGGGAAATGCCATCCTCGCCGGGCATCATCACGTCGAGCACGATGAGGTCGAATTCGAGCCCTTCGAGCAGCCGCCGCGCATGGCCCGCATCGCGCGCCCCGGTGACGAGATAGCCGTGCCGGATCAGGAATTTCTGCAACAGACCGCGGAGACGGACGTCGTCATCCACGACCAGGAGGTGCGCCAGTTCGCTCATCAGCCGCCCTTTCCGGCCAGCGCCTCGTAGTGGCGGCGGCTCTCCTCGTCCATCATTGCCTCGAGCACCTGCCGGAACCCGGCCACGGCCACAGGGCCGGCCATCCGGTAGGCAGCCCGCATCCGCTCGCGCTGGGCGTCCGACAGCTCGCGCTCCAGCGCGGCGCCGGCCTCGGTCAGGTAGAGATGCCGCTCGCGGCGATCGCGGCGGCCCACCCGCGCCTCGACCAGCCCTTCGGCGATCAGCGCCCGCAGCACCCGGTTCAAGGACTGCTTGGTGACGCCCAGGAGCGCCATCAGGTTTGACACCGTGGTCCCCGGGGAGCGATGAATGAAATGGATCGCACGGTGATGGGCACGCCCCATCTCTCGCCCCTCGAGGATGCGATCGGGGTCGGAGGTAAAGCCGCGATAGGCGAAGAACATCGCCTCTATGCCTTTCCTCAGCTGCTCATCCGTCAGGAAGAGCAGGCTCGACCCGCCCTGCGGTGCCGGTCCCTCGGCCATGCGTCGTGATCCCTTCGGTCGCCGTCTTCGGGTCACAATACGTCAGCCTTGTTGACATTCCAAGGGCGAAGCGGTAGCGATCTGCCCCATAGGGCGCAATTTTCGGTCGCAACGTCCGGAACAGCGCGGGATAAGTTGACAGGGAGGCACGCCATGGCCGGCGGCTACGACGATCGCGACGGAAAGATCTGGCTCGACGGCCAGCTGGTGGAATGGCGCGATGCCCGGGTGCACATCCTGACCCACGCGCTGCATTACGCCTCTTCGGTGTTCGAGGGCGAGCGCGCCTATAACGGCAAGATTTTCAAGGGCGTCGAGCACTCCCACCGCCTGCGGAAATCGGCTGAACTCCTGGATTTCGAGATCCCCTACGCGGTCGAGGAAATCGAGGCGGCGAAATACGCGGTGCTCGAGGCCAATGGCTGGTCTGACGCCTATGTGCGCGCGCTGGCCTGGCGCGGCGCCGGCCCCGACATGGGCGTGGCGAGCTTGCGCAACCCCGTCCGCATGGCGATCGCCGCGTGGGAATGGGGCAGCTATTACGGCGACGCCAAGATGAAGGGCGCCAAGCTCGACATCGCCAAGTGGAAGCGCCCCTCGCCCGAGACCGCGCCCTCGCAGGCCAAGGCGGCGGGTCTCTACATGATCTGTACCATGTCCAAGCACGCCGCCGAGGCCAAGGGCTGCTCGGACGCGATGATGTTCGACTATCGCGGCTACGTGGCCGAGGCCACCGGCGCCAACATGTTCTTCGTCAAGGATGGCGAGGTGCACACGCCGCTCGCCGATTGCTTCCTCAACGGCATCACCCGTCAGACCGTCATCGCGATGCTCAAGGAAAAGGGCATCACCGTGCATGAGCGGCACATCATGCCCGAGGAGCTCGAAGGCTTCGAGCAGTGCTGGCTCACCGGCACCGCCGCCGAGGTGACTCCGGTCGGCCAGATCGGCGACTACAATTTCGAGGTCGGCGCGCTGACCCGCGACGTCGCCGAGAGCTACGAGAAGCTCGTGCGCGCCTGAGCCAGACTCAATGCCAGAACACGGAGGGGCGGTGCCGCAAGGCGCCGCCCCTTTTCGTTGCGCTCACAGGCCGCGGTTGATCTTAACCGTTTTGCCCGGTGCGGGTTCGGACGCGGACGGCTCCGCATCGTGCCAAGCCTCGGCCATCCCTGCCCCCATCCCCGCCACCGCCATGGCAACGGCACCAAGCGCCTGCTTGGTCTCAAGGCGCATCGGCGCCTGGCTCACGAGCCCTACTGTGAGCGCCAGCACGAGGATGGCATGGGTCCAGAGGATCACCTTCAGGTGCCGCACGAAAGGCTGCTTGCGTGTCTTGTGGCGCAGGTGGCGCTGCGCCAGCAGGGTGCCGAGGCTGCCGCCCCAAAAGGCGATCCGCAACAGACGCCGTTCGGGCCAGCGCCACAGCCCGCGCTCGGCACGCCGCTTGTCATTCGCCATGGAGAAGAAGCCCGCGAGGTTCATCAGCACAAACAAGGCGACGAGGCCGAGCGCGCCCGCGATCCACTCCATGCCGTCCATCGTGGTCATCGCCGATCTACCCGTTCGGGCTCATCGCCCGGCGCCCGCGGCCGCGCTCGATCCCCAGCCGGTGTTCGCGCCAGATGATGGCGATGCCGGCGCTGACGATGATCGCCGCGCCCGCCAGCATCGTCCATGTCGGCACCTCGTCGAACACCGCATAGCCGACCCCCAGCGCCAGCAGCATCGAGGCGTATTCGAACGGCGCGATCAGCGAAGCGTCGGCATAGCGATAGCTCGACGTCAGGAAGATCTGTCCGACCCCGCCGAGCAGCCCGGCCAGCACCAGCAGCGCGAATGTGCCCGGCGCGGGCAGCACCCAGCCGAAGGGCAGCGTCAGCAGCGCCAGCACGCTCGCCGTCATCGAGAACCAGAACACGATCGCCGCCGTGCCCTCGCTGCGGGTGAGCTTGCGCACGAAGACCTGCGCCAGCGCGGCGCAGAGCGCACCGCCCAGCGCCACCACCGCGCCCAGCGTCTCGGCGAGACTCAACGGATCGGAGGTCACCGACAGACGCGGCGACATGACGATGAGCACGCCGACGAGCCCGGCTCCCACTGCCGAAAGCCGGAACAGGCGCACCTCCTCGCCAAGGAACATCGCGGCGAGGATCACCACCATCAGCGGCGCGGCATAGCCGATCGCCGTCACTTCAGGAAAGGGCAGCAGGCCGAGCGCGGTGAAGCCCAACCCCATGGCGGCGGTGCCGACGAGACCGCGCCACAGATGACCCATCGGGTTGGGCGTCTCGAGGCCGTGGCGCAGCTCACCGCGCCATAGCAGCCAGACGATGATCACCGGCAATGCAAAGAAGGATCGGAAGAACACAGCCTCGCCGGGCGGCACCGCGTCGGAGGTCGCCTTGATGATCGCCGCCATGGCGACAAACACGCAGACCGAGGCAACCTTGAACAGGATGCCACGCATGGGCTGTTGCGGCGGCGCGGTGACCGGGGTGGCGGGAGGGGTCATGGGGTGATCCTTTCACCGCGACCCTAGACCGCTCAACCCTGGGAGCAAGCGACCGGCGGGCGATCCAGCCCGCCGATGCGCATTTTGTCCGAGATACGTCACCCCGGACGGGTGTCCTCAGACCTCGTGACCGCGCTCGATGCGCAGGAACTGGCGCAACCGGGCCGCGCCACGTGCGCCGAGGCTGCGGGCATGCACCCGCCGCACGGCACGGTGCGGGGCCTCCTCATGCTCGATCCGGGCATATTCACGCGCGCGGATCGCGCTGCGATCCTTGGGCCTGTCGATCACGTGCTTGGTCATCGAAATCTCCTCCTCTGGGGATATCGTGGGTTTGCACCCTATCCGATCGGGCCGATTCGGTCTGCATCTTTCGAGAGGCGCCCCGACACCGGCCATTCGCCGCCGGGGCGCTGAACTCACCCCTTGGGGGACATGCGCAGGATCGCGCCGACCTCGCTGTCGATCAGGAAGAGCACGCTGCCATCCTCCGCGATCTCCACGTCCCGCACCCGGCCATTGCCGCCCGCAAGCGCCTCCTCGCCCACGACGCGGCCCTCCTCGTCGATATCGAGGCGCACCACCTCGCCTGGGTTGAGCGAGGCGATGACCAGATCGCCCGCCCAACCCTCGAAGGCATCGCCCTCGTAGAAGGCCATGCCGCCCGGCGCGATCACCGGGTCCCAGTAATAGACCGGCTCCTCGATTCCCTCGGCACGTGGCTCCCCGATGCCCACCGGGGCGCCGTCATAACGGATGCCGTAGCTCACCTTGGGCCAGCCGTAATTGGCACCCGGCGTTGGGCGGTTCAGCTCGTCACCGCCAGCGGGGCCGTGCTCGATGGTCCAGTAGTCGCCGGTCGAGGGCTGGATCGCCGCGCCCTGGATGTTGCGGTGGCCATAGGACCAGATCGCGTCCTCGCCCTCCTGGCCGACGAAGGGATTGTCCTCGGGCACAGTGCCGTCGGGGTTGAGCCGCACCACCTTGCCATAGGTGTTGTCGAGCTCCTGCGCGAGCTGGCGGTTCTTGTCGGTGAAATGCTCGCCCGTGGTGATGAAGACATGGCCCTCGCCGTCGAAGGTGATGCGCGAGCCGTAATGCATCGGTGCATCCGAGGGCGGGCCTTGGACGAAGATGTCTTCGACGTTCTCCAGCGCGGTCATATCATCCGAAAGCGTGCCGCGCGCGGCGGCGGTGGCGACGCCGCCATCGACTGGCTTGGCATAGGTGAAATAGACCATACGGTCGGCGGCAAAGTCGGGGCTCAGCGTCACGTCGAGGAGACCGCCCTGCTTGCGCGCGTCGATCTCGGGCAGGCCGGAAATCGGGCCGTGCACCTCGCCCTCAGCCGAGATGTGGCGCAGCCGGCCGGGCCGCTCGGTGACGAGGTAGCCGCCGCCGGGCAGCGACGCGATGCCCCATGGGCGCTCCAGCCCCTCTGCGAAGGTCTCGATGGCGACCTCGGTCGCCTCCAGCTTGGGCGCGCGGGCCTGTTCGGGGAAGGCGGGCTGGTAATCGGCGTTGGCCGGGCCGCGGTCGACCGGCTGCCTGGCGTTGCCATTGTCGCTCTGGGCCAGGGCGAGGCCGGGTATCACGGCGGCGATCGCCGCGACGACGAAGGGCGAAGTGGTTTTCATGTCGGTCTCCTCGGGCTTGTCAGGTCACCGAGCTAGCCGCCTCCCCCTGCCCTTCCAGCCGCCTCACGGCCCATTGACCGGCCTCGGCCAGGGTCGGATCCGGCTCGGCGGCAAGGTCGCGGGCGGCCGGCAGCAGCCTTGGCTCGCCGGAATTTCCGATGGCATAGGCGACATTGCGCAGAAAACGGTCGCGGCCGATCCGCTTGATCGGACTGCCGGAGAACATCTCCCGAAACGCGGCAACGTCGAGCTTCGCGAGGTCGGCCAGCGGCGGCGCGTCGACCTTGCCGAAATAGCGCATCTCGGTCGCTTCCTGCGCGAACTTGTTCCAGGGGCAGACCGCGAGGCAGTCGTCGCAGCCATAGATCCGGTTGCCCAGAGCCTCGCGGAATTCCTCGGGCACCGGTCCCTTGTGCTCGATGGTGAGGTAGGAGATGCAGCGCCGCGCATCGAGCTGGAACGGCGCCGGGAAGGCGTTGGTCGGGCAGATGTCGAGGCAACGCGTGCAGGAGCCGCATTTCTCCGCCGCAGGCGCATCCACCGGCAGCTCCACCGTGGTGAAGATCGCGCCGAGAAACACCCAGTTGCCCACCGTCCGGCCCAGAAGATTGGTGTGCTTGCCCTGCCAGCCGAGACCAGCGGCCTGCGCCAGCGGCTTTTCCATCACCGGCGCGGTGTCGACGAAGACCTTGATCTGCTCGTCGGGACACTGCTCCAGAAGCCAGCGTCCGACCCGTTTCAGCCGTTTCTTGACGAGGTCATGGTAGTCGCGGCCATGGGCATAGACGCTGATCGCCGCCCGCTCGGGATGCTCCAGTACCTCGAGCGGGTCGTGTCGCGGCGTGTAGGCCTCGGCCAGCATGATGACCGAGCGTGCCTCGGGCCAGAGCGCGGCCGGGTTGCCACGCCAGCCCATGCGTTCCTCCATCCAGCCCATCTGGCCGTGACGCCCCTCGCCCACATAGGTGGCGAGCCGCGCGGCGGCCTCGGGGATGGCGTCGGGGCGGCAGATTCCCATCTCGGCGAATCCCTCGCCGAGCGCGGCCTCGCGCAGCCGGTCCTTGAGCGCCTGCTCATCCATGCTCATCAGCTATGCCTTCGGGGCCCCGGCCCCAAGCCCGGCCTCAGAAATCGAGATCCGCGTAATGCGAGGGCTGCGGAAAGCCCGGCAGCTGGTCGGCCAGCAGCGAGCGGAAAGCCGGGCGCGACTTGATCTTGGCGTACCAGTCCTTGACCGTCTCGGAGCGGTTCCAGTCCACGTCCGAGATGTAGTCGAGGCAGGACAGATGCGCCGCGGCGGCGAAATCGGCGAGGCTGAGCTCGTTGCCCGCGAGCCAGCGGCGCTGATCCAGGAGCCAGGCCATGTAGTCGAGGTGATACTTGATCGCCCGCGCCCCGGCCTTGACGTTGGTGCTGTCGGGATAGCCACCGCCCATGACCTTCTTGAAAACTCGCTCTCCGAGCAGCTTCGAGGTCACCTCGCGGTTGAACTTGTCGTCGAACCAGCCGACGAGACGGCGCACCTCGTAGCGGGCCTCGACCGATTGCGGCAGCAGCGGCGGATCGGGCTGCACCTCTTCGAGATATTCGCAGATCGCCGTGCTTTCCGACATCATCCGGTTGCCGAGCTTGAGCACCGGGACCTTGCCGGCCGGGTTGCGGCGCATGAACTCGGGGTCCTGCTCCCAGTAGCGCTCCTCGACGAGCTCCACCTCGATGCGTTTCTCGGCGAGCGAGAGCCTCACCTTCCGCGAGAAAGGTGAGAGCGGGAAGTGGTACAGGCGGTGGGCGGCGGGACGGCTGTTCTGCATGCCCCCCTATCTGCCGCAAGCGCGGCGCCGCTTCAATCCCGCGCGCGTCACTCGAAGCAGTCGTCGCGCCCGTCGCGCCGGATCGTTGCAGCGCCGTCGAGGATGGCGGCGGCCCGCCGGCGCACGAAATCGGAAGGATCGGCGGCCGAGCGTCGCTTGGGATCGGGCAGGATCGCGGCGAGACGGGCGGCCTGAACGTCGGAGAGTTGCGCCGCCGATACGCCGAAGTAGTGCGGCGCGGCGCGCCCGATGCCGAACACGCCCTCGTCGAACTCCGCGACATTGAGATAAGTCTCGAGGATGCGCCGCTTGGTCCAGACCGCCTCGACGGGCGGGGTCAGCCCGGCCTCGAGCGCCTTGCGCAGCCAGCTGCGCCCCTGCCAAAGGAACACGTTCTTGACGACCTGCTGGCTGATCGTCGAGGCGCCGCGATTGCCGCCCGCCGCCATGGCGGTCCGGATCGCCTTGAGGTCGAGGCCCCAATGCAGGCAGAAATTCGCATCTTCCGCCGCGACGGCGGCGCGGGCCATGACCGGCGCGATCTCCTCCATCGGCACCCAGTCATGCGCGATCCCGCCCAGCCGGGCCCGCTCGGAGAGCATGTAGGGCGTGGCCGGCGGGTTCATGGTCGAGAACAGCAGGATCAGCGCCCCCGCGACGCCGACCAGCGCGGCCCCGGCCCAAAGCAGCAGACGGGCGATCCGGCGGCCCGGCTTCGACGGCGTGTCGGAGGCCTTGCGCCTGCGGCGGCGTGCCGACCCTGTTTTCGATGTGTTCACGGGCTTGGACATGCCGCCATAGACCCTGCGCGTCGGGGTCGGGTCAAGCCGGTCGCGCGGCGCCCGCGCGCCCTTCCGCCCGCTCGATCGCGGCCATCACCGCCTCGGGCGCGGTCTGGTGGACCATGTGCCCCACACCCGGCAGCACGGTGTAGCCGCTCTGTTCGATCTCGCGGTGCAACCGGGCCGATTGCGCCTCGGAATCGACCACCCGGTCATCCGCCCCGACGATGATCTCCACCGGCATGTGCAGCTCGCGGTAGCCGTGACGCGCGGCGGCGGCCTGCGGGATCATCATCGCGGTCTCGGCGCCGCTGGCGCGCAACTGCGAGGGGCGCAGCGCCATCTCGCGCGGAAACGCGGCGAAGCCGGGCGCCACCGGCGCGGGAGCGAAGATCCGGCGGACCAACCGGGGCCAGATCAGCCGGGCCAGCGGCGGGGAAACGGTGTAGCGCAGCGCGTCGCCCAGCACCGGGACCGCCGGGGCAGAGAGGCCGATCACCTCCGGCCGCGCCGTCGGGTAGTGGTAGCCGGCGGCCAGCACCAGCGCCCCGACCATCCCCGGATCGCGTCGCGCCAGCGCCACCGCCACCGCGCAGCCCCAGGAATGGCCCAGCACAGTGGCCCGTGCCACACCGAGATGGCGCAGCGCCGCGTGCAGCAGATCCGCCTGCGCGGCGGCGCTCCAGACCCGGCCACGCGGCCGGGAGCTGTGGCCGAAGCCGGGCCGGTCGAAGACGATGACGCGATGCGTCCGTGCCGCCAGCGCCACGAGGCCGCTGCCCACGAAATCCTCGATCATGCTGCCATTGCCGTGCAGAAGCACCAGCACCGGGCCGTCGCCGCGGTCGAGGTAATGCAGCCGCACGCCGTGCAGATCGAGGAACCGCCCACGCGGCGGGTTGTCGCGCTCGGCCTGCAGGGCGGCGCGATGGTTGGCATAGGCCGACACGACCAGCGCGGTCGCGGCGAGCCCGGCCAGCGCGCGGATCGGCCGGCGTCGCGCGGGAGGATGCTGTCGGTAGGCGGGGGGCGGGGTCTGGGTCATGGGCCGGCTCCATTGCGGGCGCGCGCTGCAGCGCGGCGCAGGGATTACGCGCCAGACCGCCCCGGGTTCCCCCGCCCCCAAACGACGCGGGGCCGGCGCGTCGCCGCGCCGGCCCCCGTTTTCGATCTCGCCTTGGCCGTCACTCGGCCGGCAAGGCCACCTTCTCGACCGTGAGCGGGTGCGGGATGTGACGCAGCATCTCCTTGGGGCAGACCTGCAGGAAGTTGTGCTTCTCGCTGTCCCAGTGCTGCAGGATCTCGGCCGCCTTGCGGCTGCCGGTCTCGAGCTGGTGGCGCTCGATCAGACCCTTGAGCTGGTTTTCCCAATGCTCAACCGTGACGCCGCAGGTGACGAGCGTCTCGGTGTTCATCAGCGGCTCGGCCAGCCCCTCGGGATCGTAGAGATAGGCCATGCCGCCGGTCATGCCGGCGCCGAAGTTCGCGCCGATCGAGCCGAGGATCACCGCGACCCCGCCGGTCATGTATTCGCAGCCATTGGTGCCGCAGCCTTCGATCACCACATGCGCGCCGGAGTTGCGCACCGCGAAACGCTCGCCGGCGCGGCCGGCGGCGAAGAGGTAGCCCGCCGTCGCCCCGTAGAGCACGGTGTTGCCGATGATGGTGTTCTCGGAGGCCACCAGCGGGCTCGCCATCGCCGGGCGCACCACGATGGTGCCGCCTGAGAGGCCCTTGCCGACATAGTCGTTGGCGTCGCCCGAAACCTCGAGCTTCAGGCCGGGGGCCGCGAAGGCGCCGAGCGACTGGCCCGCCGAGCCGGTGAGCTTGACGGTCAGGTGGTCGGGCTGCAGCTGGTTCCGCATCCCGAAATTCTCGACGATATGCGCCGAGGTCCGGGTGCCGATGGTGCGGTGCGTGTTCTGCACCGCGTATTGCAACTGCATCTTCTCGCCATCCTCGAGGAAGCGGCGGGCATCCTTGACGATCTCGGCGTCGAGCGTGTCGAGCACCTCGTTGCGCGGCTTGTTGCGGTCGTAGCGGATGCGGTTGGTGCCATCCACGGTGATCAGCAGCGGGTTGAGGTCGAGATCGTCGAGATGCGCCGAGCCACGGCTGACCTGGGTCAGCAGGTCAGCCCGGCCGATCACGTCATCGAGCGAACGCGCGCCGATCGAGGCCAGGATCTCGCGGACTTCCTGGGCATAGAAGGTGATCAGGTTCACCACCTTGTCGGCGTTGCCGGTGAACTTCTGACGAAGCGCCTCGTCTTGGGTGCAAACCCCCACCGGGCAGGTGTTGGACTGGCATTGGCGCACCATGATGCAGCCCATCGCGATCAGCGCGGCGGTGCCGATGCCGTATTCCTCGGCCCCCATCATCGCCGCCATGACGATGTCGCGGCCCGTCCGCAGCCCGCCATCGGTCCTGAGCGTCACCCGGTCGCGCAGGTTGTTCATCGACAGCACCTGATGCGCCTCGGTGAGACCCATCTCCCAAGGCAGGCCGGCATATTTGATCGAGGTCGCCGGCGAGGCGCCGGTGCCACCATTGTGGCCCGAGATCAGGATCACGTCGGCCTTGGCCTTGGCCACGCCGGCGGCGATCGTGCCGACGCCCGACGACGACACCAGCTTCACCGTCACCTTGGCGCGCGGGTTGATCTGCTTGAGATCGTAGATCAGCTGCGCGAGGTCTTCGATCGAGTAGATGTCGTGGTGCGGCGGCGGCGAGATCAGCGTGACCCCTTCCGTCGAATGCCGCAGCCGCGCGATCAGCTTGGTGACCTTCATCCCCGGAAGCTGGCCGCCCTCGCCGGGCTTGGCGCCCTGCGCCACCTTGATCTCCAGCTCCTCGCAGGCGCCGAGATATTCGGCGGTGACACCGAAGCGGCCCGACGCCACCTGCTTGATCTTGGCCGACGGGTTGTCGCCGTTGGCCTCAGGCAGGAAATGCGCCGGATCCTCGCCGCCCTCGCCCGAGTCGGACTTGGCGCCGATCCGGTTCATCGCGACGTTGAGCGTCTTGTGCGCCTCGGGGCTGAGCGCGCCCAGCGACATGCCCGGCGTGACGAAGCGCTTGCGGATCGAGGTGATGCTCTCGACCTGCTCGATCGGGATCGCCTCGCCGATCGGCTTGATCGCCAGCAGGTCGCGCAGATGGATCGGCGGGTTGGCCTGCATGGTCGCGGCGTATTGCTTCCACAACTCGAAGGAGGCGCGGTCGCAGGCGGCCTGCATCATGTGCATGGTGGTGGCTTCCCAAGCGTGCTTCTCGCCCGAGCGGCGCGACTTGTAGAAGCCGCCGATCGGCAGCGTGCCGAGATCGGCGCCCGGCTTGGTCCAGCCCTTGGCGTGCACCTCCTCGAGCTTCTTCTGGATGCCGGTCAGGCCGATGCCCGAGATCCGCGAATGCATGCCGGGGAAATACTCGGCGCACATGGCGCGCGACAGGCCCACGGCCTCGAAGTTGAGACCACCGCGATAGGAGGAGATCACCGAGATGCCCATCTTGGCCATGATCTTCAGAAGGCCCGCATCGACCGCGTCGCGGTAGCGGCGCATGATGTCAGTGAGCGTGCCCTCGAGCAGGCCGCGGTTGAGGCGATCGGCGAGGCTGTCCTGCGCGAGATAGGCGTTCACCGTTGTCGCGCCCGAGGAGATCAGCACCGCGAAGTAATGCGGGTCGATGCATTCGGCCGAGCGGACGTTGACCGAGCAGAAGGTGCGCAGGCCCTTGCGGGTCAGCCAGCTGTGCACGGCGGAGGTGGCGAGGATCATCGGCATCGCCACCTTGTCCTCGTCCTGATGCTGGTCGGTGAGCACGATGTGCCCGGCGCCCGAACGCACCGCATCCTCCGCCTCGGCGCGGATCCGCTCGAGTCCCGCGCGCAGCCCGTCAGGCGCGCCGCCCGCCGGGAAGGTGCAGTCGATGAAGGCCACCTGGTCGCCGAACTGCTCGACCATTGTGTCGAACTCGGCATTGGCGATGAACGGGCTCTCCAAGACCAAGATCTCGGCCTGCGACGAGCTTTCGTCGAGCACGTTCTTGAGGTTGCCGAAACGGGTCTTGAGCGACATCACCCGACTTTCGCGCAAGCTGTCGATCGGCGGGTTGGTGACCTGGCTGAAGTTCTGCCGGAAGAAGTGCGACAGCGGCCGGTATTTGGTCGAGAGCACGGCGGAGGGGGTGTCGTCGCCCATCGAGGCGATCATTTCCTTGCCGTCCTCGGCCATCGGCGCGAGCACCTGCTCCAGCTCCTCGATCGAGTAGCCGGCGGCGATCTGGCGCTTGCGCAGCTCGTGGCCCTCGAAGAGCGGCTCCTCGGGCACGTCGCGCAGGATGTCGTTGAGGTTCACGACCTTCTCGATCCACTCGCTGAAGGGCTGCGAGGCGGCGAGCTTGTCCTTCATCTCGCTGTCGTGGAACAGCCGGCCCTCGGTCATGTCGACCGCGATCAGCTGGCCCGGCCCGAGCGCGCCCTTCTCGACGACGCTGGCTTCGTCGACCGGCACCATGCCCGCCTCGGAGCCCGCGACGAGAAGTCCGTCGCCGGTGACGACGTAGCGCATCGGGCGCAGGCCGTTGCGGTCGAGACCGGCGCAGACCCAGCGGCCGTCAGTCATGGCGAGCGCCGCGGGACCGTCCCAGGGCTCCATCACCGCGTTGCAGTAGGAATACATGTCCTGCCAGGCCTGGGGCATCTCGACCTGGCTCTTGGACCAGGCTTCGGGCACCAGCATGGTCTTGGCCATCGGCGCGTTGCGCCCGGCGCGAACCAGCACCTCGAACACCGAGTCGAGCGCGGCCGAGTCCGACGAGCCCTGCGGCACGATCGGTTTGATGTCCTCGGCCATCTCTCCGAAGGTCGAGGAGGCCATGCGGATCTCGTGGCTCTTCATCCAGTTGATGTTGCCCTTCAGCGTGTTGATCTCGCCGTTATGGGCAAGCATGCGGAAGGGCTGGGCCAGCCACCACTGCGGGAAGGTGTTGGTGGAATAGCGCTGGTGGTAGAGGGCGAAGGCGCTCTCGAAGCGCGGGTCCATCAGGTCGGGGTAGAACACCGCCACCTGCTCGGCCAGCATCATGCCCTTGTAGATCACCGAGCGGCAGGACAGCGAGGCGAGGTAGAGCTCGCGCACGCCGGCCGCGGTGGCGGCGCGCTCGATCCGGCGGCGGATGATGTAGAGTTCGCGCTCGAACTGCTCCTCGTCGATGTCCTTCTCGCAGCGGATCAGGATCTGCTCGATCTCGGGGCGGGTGGCGTTGGCCTTCTCGCCGAGGCAGGTGATGTCGACCGGCACGTGGCGCCAGCCATAGATATAGTGCCCCATGCGGAGCACCTCGGTCTCGACGATGGTCCGGCAGGTCTCCTGCGCGCCGAAATCGTTGCGCGGCAGGAAGACCTGGCCCACCGCGATGCGGCGGTCGGCCATCGGCTCGTGGCCGGTGCGGCGGATCTGGTCCTCGAAGAAGGCGCGCGGGATCTGCACGTGGATGCCGGCGCCGTCGCCGGTCTTGCCGTCGGCGTCGACCGCGCCGCGGTGCCAGACCGCCTTCAGCGCGGCGATGCCCTTCTCGACCACGGCGCGCTGCGGCTTGCCATCGATCGCGACGACGAGGCCGACGCCGCAGGAGGCGTGCTCGTCATCCTCGCGGTAGAGGCCGTTCTCGGCCATGAACTTGCGCTTGGCCTCTTCGGCGGCGACCCAGGCGGCATCAAAGTTGGTCATGGGCGGTCTCCTTGGCGGGGGATGCGGGGGCCTTCGACATGGTGGCGCCGCAGCCGTGTTTGGGATGGGACGAGAGGAAGCCCGGCTCGTCCGGGAAGATGAATTCGACCGGCCGGTCATCAGAGCTGAACGAGCCCTCCGGGCCGGTCACTTCGCTTTCGCCGGAGAGGAAGATCCGGCGGGCGCGGTCGATGAACTCGTAGCCGGCGCTGCGCCACATCTCCTCGCCGTCGGGGCTGATGGCCCGCACCTCGTACTCGGTGCGGTCCAGCTCGACGCCGTCGATGGTGACGGTCTCGCCGGTGAGGCTGTCGAACCCGACATAGCGGGTCTCGCCCACCTCGTCCGACAGCGTCGTGAAGTCGAAGGAATCGGCGCCGGTCTCGACCAGCTCGGAGAAGGAGGCCGGGTCGGCCGGGTCGGGCCCGAGCCGCTCGGCGCGGTTGGCGCGCGGATAGACGCTTTCGACCCACTGGGTCTCGCCGTCGATCGCGCCGAAATAGCTCACCCCTTCGAGGTCGAGATCGACCCGGCGGCGCCAGCCCTCCGGATCACCCTCGCAGGTGAAATGATGCGAGACGGTGCAGCTCGCCGTCTGCACGGTCATCTCGGCGGTGCAACCCTCGGGCAGCGTCACCTGACGCGGCGCCTGCGCGCCGGCCGCGACGGGCAGCGCGCAGAGCAGGAGGGCGATAGGCGTCTTCATGGCAGTCTCCGTGATCGGGACGTGAATGACCGGGTCGGAACGCACCGGCCCATGGGCCGGAGTACGAGGGACACGAAGGGGGCGGGCGCGCGGCCCGCCGCCCGCATCACTCGGCGGCGACGCCGGCGCTGGCCGACTGCTCGAGATACTCGACGATCGCCGAAGCGCTGTCACGCCCGTCGCGGATCGCCCAGACCACGAGCGAGGCACCGCGCACGATGTCGCCCACGGCGAAGACGCCGTCGAGCGAGGTGGCGCCGGTGCCGAACTCGGCCCGCACGGTGCCCCAGCGGGTCACTTCGAGACCTTCGACACCCCAAAGCGTCGGCAGGTCCTCGGGCTCGAAGCCGAGCGCCTTGATCACCAGATCGGCCTCTTCAAGGTAATCCGCGCCCTCGATCTTCTCGGGCATGCGGCGGCCGGTGGCGTCCGGCGTGCCGAGGCGCATCCTGTGGACATGGACGCCCCTGACGCCTTGCGCGTCGCATTCGAAGCCCTTGGGGGCCGACAGCCAGACCAGTTCGACGCCCTCTTCCTCGGCGTTGGCGACCTCGCGCTGGCTCCCCGGCATGTTGGCCCGGTCGCGGCGATAGAGGCACTTCACGCTCTCCGCGCCCTGACGGATCGCGGTGCGCACGCAGTCCATGGCGGTGTCGCCGCCGCCGATCACCACGACCTTCTTGCCGGCCGCGTTCAGCTCGCCGCTGTCGTATTCCGGCACGTCGTCGCCGAAGTTCTTGCGGTTCGAGGCGGTGAGGTAGTCGATGGCGCGGACCACGCCGTTATGGTCGCTGTCAGGCAGGTCGCGCGACTTGTAGACGCCAGTGGCGATCAGCACGGCGTCGTGCTTACCGCGGATGGCGTCGAAGGAGATGTCCTCGCCGACCTTGCAGTTCAGCACGAACTCGACGCCCGACTCCTCGAACTGCTTGGTGCGGCGATCCACGACCTCCTTCTCGAGCTTGAAGCCCGGGATGCCGTAGGTCATCAGCCCGCCGACCCGGTCGTAGCGGTCATAGACCGTGACCTGCACGCCGGCGCGGCGCAGGTAGTCGGCGGCAGCCAGACCGCCGGGGCCAGCGCCGATGATGCCGACGCTCTCGGGACGCTCGCGCGCGGGGCGGATCGGCTGAACCCAGCCCTCGTCCCAGGCGGTGTCGGTGATGAACTTCTCGACCGAGCCGATGGTGACCGTGCCGTGGCCCGACTGCTCGATCACGCAGTTGCCCTCGCAGAGCCGGTCCTGCGGGCAGATCCGGCCACAGATCTCGGGGAAGGTGTTGGTCGCCTGGGAGACCTCGTAGGCTTCCTGCAGACGGCCCTGGGCGGTCAGGCGCAGCCAGTCGGGGATGTTGTTGTGCAGCGGGCAGTGCGTCTGGCAGTAGGGCACGCCGCACTGGCTGCAACGGCTCGACTGCTCGGCCGCCTTGTCGCGGGCGAACTCGGCGTAGATCTCGCGGAAGTCCTCGCGCCGGGCAGTGGCCAGACGCTTCTCCGGCATGTCGCGCGGCACCGACACGAATTTCAGCATCTTGTTTTCGGCCATGGCTCGTCTCCCTCTGGCTGGGCTCGCCGAGGGCATATCCGAAGCTTGCCGCGATGAAAAGGCAGCACGACTGACTTATTTGTCGCTTAAGCGGTCGAGTTCCTTAGCCGAATGGCTAGCTCGTGCAAATAATAAGTAAGCCGTGCTGACCTATCATTCTCTCAGACCATGAAAAGACCGGCCAGCGTCAGCAGGCCGATGATGATTCGCCACCAGCCGAACAGCGCGTATCCATGCCGCGAGACGTAGCCGAGCAGCCATTTCACCACGACCACCCCCGCCACGAAGGCCATGGCAAAGCCGATGGCGATCTCGTGGATCGCGGTGAGATCGAGCACGTCGCGGTTCTTGAACAGGTCGTAGGCCACCGCCCCGGCCATGGTCGGCATCGACAGGAAGAACGAGAACTCGGCCGCCGCGCGCTTGCCGACCCCCATCGACAGCCCGCCGACGATGGTCGCGCCCGAGCGCGACACGCCCGGCACCATCGCCAGCACCTGGAACATCCCGATCGCCAGCGCGGTCTTGATCGGCAGCTGCGTCGCATCCTCGTAGCGCGGCGTCGGCGCCATGCGGTCGGCGAAGAGCAGCACCACCCCGCCCAGCACCAACATCACGGCGATCAGGGCCGGGGTTTCGAACAGCACCGTCTTGATCAGATCATGCGCCAGCACGCCGATCACCGCCGCCGGAAGAAAGGCGATCAGCACCGCCGCCACGAAACGGCGCGCGGCCGGGTCGTGCGGCGCGGCGCGCAGCACCCCCCAGAGCTGGGTGAAATAGAGCGTCAGCAGCGCCAGCACCGCGCCGAGCTGGATTACCACCTCGAAGGTGCGCCCGGCACTCTCGAAGCCGAGGAAATGCCCGGCGATCAGCAGGTGACCGGTCGAGGAGACCGGGATGAACTCGGTCAGGCCCTCCAGCAGACCGAGCAGGAGAGGCAGGAGAATCGTCTCTCCAGTCATGGCGATGTCCGTCCGTTAGTGGTGGCGCAGGTTCCGCGCCGATTCCTTGATGGCCAGATGCTGCCCCGAGGGGCGGAACCGCCACAAATAGTCCGGCAGCACCGACTCCATCGCGCGCGGGTTGATGCCGAGATCGGCGAATCCCTTTGCACGTGTGCTCACGATATTGTCGCGACGCAGATCGGCGACCTGATCGGCGGTGATCGGCGCGCGCACCAGACCAAGGCTGAGCATCTGCACCACCCGGCCGACGCTGGCCATCAGCCGGCCGATTCCGAAGGGCAGGCCGAGCACGATCCGGCGGCGCCGGATGATGTGCAGCATCTGGGTGATGAGTTCGCGGAAGCTGTGCACGTCCGGCCCGCCCAGCTCGTAGACGCCCGGCGCGGCGCGGCCCTCGGCCGCGATCTCGGCGGCATGGGCCGCGTCGTCGACATGCACCGGCTGGAACCGGGTGTCGGCACCAACCAGCGGGACCACCGGCGAGAACTGCGCCATGGCGGCGAAGCGATTGAAGAACCCGTCCTCGGCACCGAACAGGACGGAGGGGCGCAGGATCACCGCCTGCGGCATGTGCCGCAGCACGCCCGCCTCGCCCTCGGCCTTGGAGCGGGAGTAGCCGCTCTCGGACTCGGCATCGGCGCCGATCGCCGAGACATGCACCATGCGCGCCACGCCCGCCTCGGCGGCGAGCCGGGCGATCCGCTCCGGACCCTCGGCCTGCACGGCCTGGAAGGTGTTGCGCCCCTGCTCGGCCAGCACGCCCACGCAGTTGATCACGACCTCGGCCCCGGTCAGCGCCGCGCGCACGCTGTTGTCGTCGCGGATGTTGCACAGCACCGGCTCGACCTGCCCCACCACGCCGTAGGTGCGCACGAAGAGCGCCTCTTCGGGACGGCGGCAGGCCACGCGCACGCGCCAGCCCTGCTGCGCCATCCGACGCGTGATATAGCGCCCGAGGAAGCCCGATCCGCCGTAGATGGTCACAAGTCCGGTCATCGGCCCCGCCCTGATTGAGGTAATTTGATGCCTCGCGGTTTACCCGCCGGGGCGGATGCGGACAAGCGCCGATCCGGAGGCCCACTGAAGGCAATGGCAAGCGGCGCCGCAGGGCAGCTCGACGGGCTTCCGCCGCGGCAGCGCAAAAAACCCGCGAAGGCCCGTTGACACCCCCCGCGCCATTCCGTAGATCGCCCCTCACACGACCTGCCCAGGTGGTGGAATTGGTAGACGCGCTGGCTTCAGGTGCCAGTGTCCGAAAGGACGTGGAGGTTCGAGTCCTCTCCTGGGCACCATAATCAAGCTAAAAAGCCCAGCTATGCTGGGTTTTTTGCGTTTTTACGGGGTCTTCTTTTGAGAACTGCCCCACAAGCTGCCCCACAGCGCCGCCTCTCGGATGCAGGACATGAGGGATAGCACATCCACCTCGCCGCACTGGCGACGCGAAGATTTCCGGGCCGAGTCGATCGAACCGAATTTCCCTCCATCGCAATCTTGGAGGACGGCGGACATGGATGGATCACTCGAGAAGCTTCGAGCCGCGCGGAAGGTGGTTGTGAAGATCATGCAAGCAAGACAGGACGGGGCTCGCTACCTCCCGTTGGTGCTCGAACTGGAGAGGCAGATCGCGCAAGCCGCCAACATCGACGAGGAGCTTGCTCGCATCATGGCGGAAGTGGCCTGAAGCCACTTCCCCTTCCCATCTCTTCCGATCTGTAGTTAGGCCTATGGATCAGCCCCACAGAAGGCGGGAAGAGCGCCCATCGAACCCTATCCTCATCTCGTGGTTTCCCTCGGCATGAGCTTGTGCCCAATGAGATGAGGGTGGCGGTGGCGCCGCTGCTGCCGGAAGAGCCGCCGGAGCCGAAGGGAGGACGCCCTCGGGTGCCGGACCGAGATGCGCTTCGGGGGATCGTGTTCCTGCTGCGGGCCGGTATTCCCTGGGAGATGCTGCCGCGAGAAGTGTTCGGCTGCTCAAGCATGACCTACTGGCGGCGACTGCGGGACTGGCAGCAGGCAGGTGTCCGGGACCGGCAACACCCGGTGCTCTTGGAACGCCTCGACCGGGCGGGCGAGCTGGACTGGTCCCGCGCCTCCTTGGACGCCGCGTCCATCGGGGCAAAAAGGGGGGCGAGACGACCGGCCCGAACCCGACGGACCGTGGTCGTGCAAGCACGAAGAGGCACTACTGCACGGACCGAAGGGGCACGCCGCTCGGCGTGACGCTGACGGGCGCGAACCGCCACGACAGCATGGCGATGGCGGCTACGCTCGACGCCGGGCCGGGGGTGCGCTCTGGCAAGCGCGATTACCCCCGCAAGCCACCCCAGAAGCTACATGCCGACAAGGCCTATGATCATCTCCGGTGCCGCCGCGAATGCAGGGCGCGGTCGGTCCCCTCCGCGTCGCCCGGCGCGGTATCGAGATCTCCTCGAAGTTCGGGCACCACCGATGGGTCGTTGAGCGGGCTTTCGCATGGTTCGCCCAATTCCGCAGGCTCGCCACCCGCTACGACCGCCGCGCCGACATCCACAAGGCCCTCAGCAAACTCGCCACAGCCATCATCTGCACGAACTAAATCAGGCGGTTCTGTTAGGCGCTCTTAGTTTGCAGCGAACAGCCCTGATCAGCCCTTCGTGCCGCTCGAGGCAGCACAAATTTGGTATCAGCCGAAAAACTGTCAAATGCGTGTCGCCCAGTATGCCTCTAAAGTTAGTTCTCCGTCGGATCATCGACCTTCAAGAAGACGTCGGCGGCACTGTCGCACGTCATTATGTCGCGGCGAGAGCGGCTATAAATAACACCATGTGCGCGCAACATATTGCCCGTCTGGAAATGTTCCATCGCCTTCATTTCCTCAAAATCCGCGGCGCTGAAATTACACCTAACTTCATTCGTTCCCAGTACTTTAATAACCACATTGTAAGTTCCCTCGTTGATGATGGAAATTACACCTGTGACGAATTGCGGCTTCTCGAAAAACTTACGATGCGCCTCCTTGAGTTCCGCCGTATCCTCACTATTAAATTTCAGCGTTCTCCATGATCCATCCAATTCGCCCGAAAACTCAATGTCGGAAAAGAGATCCCTTTGGTCAGGAAATATTGAGGATATATCCCTGATCAGCAATGCGAAATTCGATACCGCATTTTCATCAAGCTCCCCGACCTCCAAGGTTCTCTTAAGTTCCTGAAGATTAGCCAAGGTCTTATTTTTGGTGTCCCAAAATATCCCCCTCAACGCAGAGGTATCGATCGCGTCACCCTGAAAATAGCGCGAAACGATTGCCTGGCGAGGGAGCTGTGGCTTTTCGATATTTATAATTAGTGACCCAAACTCTGGTTCCGTGATGTGAAAATCATACACTTGGCTTTTAGATGATTTCACCTCAGCTGGCGCCAGAAGCTTTCGAGCAACGATATAAGCATTATCCACCATCTTCTTAAATTGATGGAAGGCCATACTTTCCTGGCCCAGGAACCCACCCGAGAGGCGTATTGAGAAGTAGCTTTTCGCCTGATCAACAGTATCCGCAACCCCGTCAACCTCCAGAGATAAAGCTGCACCAGCATCTGGAAGCAGGGACTGATCGAAACCCTCGATATTGATAGGCCAATATCGGCGAACCGCGTAATCAGAGCTGCATTCTACTACAATAAAATCACCAGATCGTAGCGCGCCCAAAATTGAAAGCTTATTATCCTTAAGTAATGATATAACCTCCGGAGTCGTGGAAGAGGCCACAAGTAAATACCCGTCCTCTACATCGTCCACGTTTAGAAAGATGTATTCTTCGAAGCCAATTTTCGATGTGAATAAGATCGGATCGTCGTACTTTGCAAGGACCTCAGACAAGGTGATCTGCATGCCTTCCATATCGGAGTTTGCAGGATCGTTTCTGCTCCACACTTGGGTCACGGTATCACCTTACAAAAAGGAGCAACATCTGCCCCAACATACTTCCAGAAGTCGCGGTGCCCGCTTCCGTGATCCACGACGCCATGATGAGATTGCAGCTGCACTTCGAGCCACATGCCTTCTCTTCGAAACCTCTTGTATCTCTTCATCGTCGCTTCGACCGCCCGCCAGCTGTCAAAAATTGAACAAGCCCACGAATCGCATTTTTCAGGCGGTCGCAAAGGTTGCTTATTGGTCTTGAAATCTGACTCAAAGTCGTCGTTCGTCCACGACGGGCCTGGAACGTGACGGTAAAAGGTACCTTCTGCTGCCTGTGCATCGACCGGAGGGCACTGATCAGCAACATATTTTGCTATATCTTGGTCGAAACAAGGCATGAATGTCCCCTTGGCTTTCTATAGTCCAAACTGCTGTAGCTCTACACCAGGTACATTTCAACCTCATGATGTGTAGGGCGTACAAACTTCGCCTGCTGGGGTGATGCCGGGTTCGTTTCGCTGCGCATTCGTCCAAGATTGCCCACACGGGACTTCAGAATGCATCTACAGACTTCTTGGACAAAATGTGGCTCTGTGGGGGTGTAGATAACTTTGCGCTTTCCATGCTGTCTGACCTGATACCGGAAGAGACCCGTCTGGCAGCTTCCCGCGCGTCGTGGCCGCTTTGCTCTGGGCAGCGAACGTCCGCGTCCCGTCCTCTTCTCCCCTGGCCCAATGAATGCAACACCGATTGAGCGCCTACGGTGAAGGGTTAGGACAGCTTACATTGCTACCCAGTGTAGGCTGCGGACACCCCCAAGTTCACAGGGGATGTCATAGTTCGCCAACTCTAATGCGTTAAGGGCACTATGGCCCAGTCGCTTTAGACCAATCTCGCCGATGTCTCAGCTTCTCACGAGAAAGCGTCTCTGCCTTTCCGTGCGCTACTACGCAGACCGGCTCGATGGCATAGCGAGGGAAGATCTTACCCTTGGACCACTTACTCCGCCCGTGCACGATCTTCACCCGAACTCCGGTCACATGCTCTCTCTTGGCATCCAACTCAGGGATGACAACATAATGCTGGTTGAGACGCTCGCCCACGCGACTCGCCGCTGCGAGCCAGGTTCTCTTGGTCTCCTTCCAAGGCTCCGAGACGGGACATATCCTTGGTAGGCTGAAGACCGGCCAATCCTGTCGGGTAACCATACTCGCCCGCGTGTAGAACAGCACATCCCAAGGACTCCGCAGTCTTGCAATTTCGTCGCAGTCGAGGATAGCAAATTTGGCGTTTTTGAAATGCTGCGTCGCTTCAGCCATTTGTTTTGAATAGCGGAACCTGACCTTCCGCCTGTCGAGTTCCAAGTGCTGGAACAGATTTCGGCCCTCCACGTCCTCGATGCCCTTGCGGATCATGGAGATATCGTTGGCCCCAGGGGTGCCAGTTGTAGCGCAAAGCTCGGCTGCCAGAACGGTACAGATCCGACTGTCTGTCATGGTCGGCTTCAGCGACATATGGGAGGGCGTCCACCCGGGGTGGTTGTCGAGGTGGTGGTAGGTGGCATGAACAAAGCGGAGCCCATTCAGGCTCAGCTTGGCGCTCTCAAGGAGCGTCACTACGTTCTCCTCGCAGCGGTATTGGGTAGTACTGGACATAATGGTCTCCTTCGGTTGAACCGAAGGGGAACTACGCCCCAGAAGGCCCCGTCCAAAATGCAAGACTGCCCGCAGAAAACGCTTGGGCTTCCGTGAACGCTGTCATAAGTCCCGCGCTATCAATTGAAGCCGCAGTGTTGCACGTAACAGTATCCGCATCTCTTCCATGTTTTTCAGTCTCGAAGGTCAAATCTGCCGTACAAGCAGAATTCTCCCCGCGCAATGTGACCAGCGCGGCCGGCAACGCCCAGTTTTCCAATGCGAATTGACTTCGAGAACCTAAGAGAACCTCGGAACCAAAATAGAACCCCAAGAGAAGGACAGATGCGCATTGGTGCAATTGCATGATCTGCCGATGAGTATCGTCCCTATCGGCGCTACACCCCTACCTTCGCCATTGCCTCGGCCTGGCGGATGATGAGCTTCACTGCATCACTCTGGAGGTCAGGTGGATATCCGTATCGGCGAAGGATACGCTTTACTGCGACCCGCATCTTCGCTCTGACGTCCTCTCGCTGCCACCAATCGACTCCGGAACTGTCGCGCACGGAGTTCACGAGTTCTGTGGCGATGACACGCAGTTCGTCGTTCCCCATGACCTCGACGGCGCTCTCGTTCTGCGCGAGTGCGTCATAGAAACTGCGTTCCGCTTCCGAGAGATCGTCATCCGGCTCTGCCTTCAGTTCCTTGGCGAGCGCGATGAGCTCCTGGATGACCTGAAGAGCGTCGACGCTGCGGTTATGGTAGCGCGCGATGGTATCGCTCAAACGCTCTGAGAACTTCGCGTTCCGCACTACGTTCCCACGGGTCTTGGCCTTGATCTCGCCATTCAGGAGCTTCTTAAGCGCCTCGACCGCGAGGTTTTTCTGCTTGAGATTCTGGATCTCGATCAGAAATTCCTCTGACAGAACGCTTATGTCAGGTCGGTCGAACCCGCAGGCCTCAAGGATGTCGATGACCTCGGTGGAACCAACGGCCCGATTGAGCAACTGCGCAACCGCAAAATCAGAGTCTCGGCGTGCGGAGTGACCCCCGCGGATATCCATCTTTCTCAGAGCTGTTCGAACAGCCAGAATGAAGGCAACCTCTTCGGCGTACTCCGTTGCTTCAGGCGAACCCGCTGCAAGCTTGAAGGCCTTGGCAAGAGCGGCGGAGGAGTCATGGAATCGCTTTCCAAAATCCTTGTCGTCCTCTCCTCCATCTTCCAAGCATTGCCCAAGAACATGGTCGATCGCTTTCGCAAGCATCTCGATCCTCGCGGAGCTACTGGCCCCCAAGGCGGACCTATAATCGAGCCCATGGAAGAAGGACCTCACCACGTCCAAGGCAGTCAGGAAGGCTCTGACGGCCTCCCGCTCGTCAATACCAGTCTGAGCCTGATCACCCTTGGAGTAGTGTGCCAGCGCGTTCTTCAGCTCGGCCGCCAGCCCGATGTAGTCGACAACGAGCCCCGATGGCTTGCCTGAGAAGACGCGATTTACGCGCGCGATCGCCTGCATTAGCCCGTGGCCGCGCATCGGCTTGTCGACATATAGTGTGTGCATGCAGGGGGCATCGAAGCCGGTCAGCCACATGTCGCGGACAATCACCAGTCTGAGCGGATCGCTGGTGTCCTTGTAGCGGCGGCGCAGTGCCTCCTGCCTTGTCTTGCTGCGGATGTGGGGCTGGAAGGCGGCGGGATCGGTCGCATTGCCCGTCATCACCACCTTTACTGCCCCGGCATCATCGGAATCGGAGTGCCAATCGGGTCGCGCGGCGATGATACGTTCGTAGACTTCCACACAGATGCGCCGGCTCATGCAGACAATCATCGCCTTGCCGTCGATCGCCTCCAGCCGCGCGTCGAAATGGCGAAGGATATCGGCAACCACTGCGTCGAGTCTTTTGTCCGCTCCGACGAGCTTCTCAACACTCGACCATCTCCGAGCGACGGCGCTCGCCTCGTTGTCCTCAAGGCCTTCAGTCGCTTCATCGAATTCTTCATCGAGAACGGCCTGAACTTCCGAGTCCAGTTCGATCCTGGCGACGCGTCCTTCGTAGTAAATCGGGACTGTTGCTCCATCCTCGACGGCACGGGCAATGTCGTAGACATCAATGTAGTCGCCGAACACTGAGCGGGTATTGGCTCCGACAAGCTCTACAGGTGTGCCGGTGAACGCGACATAGGTTGCCTTGGGCAGAGCGCACCTGAGGTGATGGGCCAGTCCGCGCCGGACCTCGCCAGAGGCCTCGTCGATCCTGGCGTCGAACCCGTATTGTGTCCGATGCGCCTCATCGACCATCACCACGACATTCGTCCGGTCGGTTAGCTGCGGGAATTCCTGCCCGCGCTTAGGTCGGAACTTCTGGATGGTCGAGAAAACGACTCCCCCCACTTGTCGAGACAGCAGGATCTTAAGCTCATCGATGCTCTCTGCCTGAACTGGCTCCTCGCCGAGGAGGTCGCGGCAGCGGCCGAAAGTCGCGAACAATTGGTTATCGAGATCGTTACGGTCCGTCAGCACAACAATCGTCGGGTTCTTAAGCTCGGGCGCACGCATCAGGCGGCCTGCAAGGAACGCCATCAGCAGGGATTTGCCTGAGCCCTGTGTGTGCCAGATCACACCACCCTTGCCGTCATCTGCGCGGGCAGCACCGATCGACTCCACCGCCCTACGCACAGCGTGAAACTGGTGATAGCCAGCGACCTTCTTGATCGCCCCCTTGCCCTCATCCTCGAAGACGACGAACCAGCGCAGCATGTCGAGCAATGTTCGCCGGTTTAGAAGACCTTCGGTCAGTGTCCCCAAGGCGAGTGCTTCGTTGTTTGGTCGAATCGTCTCCCCGTCCACAGTCCGCCAGCGCATGAAGCGGTTGAAGTCGGCCGACAGCGTGCCGTATCGGGCACCCACGCCGTCGGAGATAACCGAGAAAATGGTGCTGCCGAACAAGACGGGGATGTCGGCCTTGTAGGTCTCGATCTGGTTGTAGGCGGCCTCCAGATCTGCGCCCTCGGTGCCCTTCAGTTCCACCACGACGAAGGGCAGACCGTTGAGGAAGATCACCACATCCGGAATGCGCGCCACGCGCCCAACCATGTCGACCTGGTTGAACGCCTGCCAAGTGTTCTCCTCGTCGGACCAGTCCACGAGTCGGGCCCGGTCGTGACGCTCCTCGTTCCCGACAACGTAAGTGACTGGCACGCCGGCGATCATCAGGCGGTGGACGCGCCGGTTCTCTGCAATCAGGTCGCCCGACAGCGTATCGTCTGATACACGCGAAACCACTTCCGCTACGGCGCTGTCCGGTAGATGAGGGTTGAGACGAGCTACTGCGACTTTGAAGATCTTTCGTAGGACGGCGTCATGGAAGCTGCGACGCTCCGGATCGCGTTTCTCAGGCGAGATCTTCGCGCCGGAGGCGGTAGCGAAGCCGAGCGCGCTCAGCTTGTCCATCATCCAATCTTCGAGATCGCCCTCGGAAAGCCAAGCCATCAGTCATCCACCTCAGCATTTCTCATGGCCGCTGCGGCCTTTAGAACCTCATCATGCGTAGCTCGCTCTAACCTGGGAACAGCGTCAGCAACCCATTCGATCATCTCTGGCCAAGATGACTGATCAAAGCCATCACAGGAGAATCCAGCTTCAATCCGACAGACTTTTTTTTCGTCCTTTCGCAGCCAATCAAGAGACCCCCCGAAGTCTTGCTCGATACGGGTTTTCTCCGCATGCAGCCTATCAAAGATCCACTTATTTTCCCCCTTGTCCGGTCGATCAATGTTGAGCTTCACGAGTATTCCGGCCTGCGTCAGGTTTATAGAATAGTGGCAGCCCTCGAAATTGGCTGATTTATTCCAATTCCTATCCCATACCATTGGGGCCGGAAACTGCTTGACGGGATTCTTCTGGAACGCGTCAGATAGTGCTTTCCAGAACCCTTGGCGTATGACGTAACTTCGTCTTTGTGCGCCCTTGGCCGACTTCTCTTCACTGTCCTTCTCTACCATGCGGATCATGTAATCAGCCGCTTCTGGGGTCGGGATCACTTGTTGGAGGTCAATGAAATGCTCTTCGCCGAACCGATAGGGCACGACCTTGATGCAACGCGCATCGATCTGATGTTCCCGCAGCCAGAGCACCGTAGCTGTGACCTCGCGCCGGAAGTTCGCCGCGATGAAGACGACACGTTGGCTAATGCCGTCATTCAGGACGACTTCGTCGAGGGTGTCCTCGCCCAAGAACTCGCAAATCGTCCCAGCCGCGTCACCGCCGCCATGGCGATCGAGATACTGTTGGAAGATCCCCACGATCTCGGCCTTCTTCAGGCTCGAGCAGTAGGCGGCGTACTTCAGGGCCTGCCAGACGACATCCCGTCCGGAATCGTCCAGCTTGTTCTCAATGACTACCAGCTGGCCGTTCCGATCGAGCGCCAATAGGTCGAGCCGTTCCCGAGTCCCGTCGAAGCCGTCGAACTCCTTCTGGATGATCAGCAGACCGTCCTCGCCCTCGCTCATCGCTTCGCAGAGCGCGTCGGGCATAGTGGCAAGCCATTCTTGAAGATGTTCCCGTTCCCGGAACCCGACCTCGGAGAAGCTGGTGCGTTCAAGCTTGCGCAGGCGGTTGGCGGAGCGGTCAATCTGGAACATCTATTGGATCTCTAATATTTCGCTATCGTATTCTTTTACGACACCCATGACCTTGCGCTGAAGTGCCGCCGCTATTGTTTCGAGAATCTGGAAGTAGGTTTGCTCTTCTTCCCCTTCGGGCCAGCACGCTGCTCCCAAAAATTCGAATGCAGCCTCCGAGAGGCTCTTCACATACCGACGGGCCACCGATGCAATTTCGGATTCATAGCCCCATACGGCGAGCTCAGGAACATGCTGATGCTTCATCACCCAGAACAGTTCATCTGCAAACGAATGCTGTGATTTGCTGCTGGCGTAGGGCCAATTAAAGTGGTCATCCGTTATGTCAAGGAATGGCTTCTCTCTGAATGAGCGCAATATACGAACCGCATGTTCGAAAAGAACTTCATCGGCATAATCCTCGATTATTTCGCGGTAATACGATGCGGCTTCATTGTCGGAAGCTATCATGCCACCTCCTCGGCCAACCTCTCGGCCGCGCGGATGCGAAGTTCGCCAGACATGAGGCGGGGTAGAAGAGTGTCGCGTAGGGCCGCGAGTTTCGCGTTTTCCGCGCAAAGCCCCGCTACTCGATTGAACCATGTTCCTGCCAAGTCGCGAAACGCACTTCGGACTGCCTCTGGCGCCACTACGCATGGCAGTGGCCGGAAATTCTTCTTCGAGATCTCCTGGAAGGTCGATCCGTTCGCGTTAGCCAAGATTGCGTCCATGTTCGACTGGACCCAGAAATACGCCTCGACCGAGGAAATCTGATCGGTCTCCCGCAAGGCGATGAAGCCTTGGTTCACCGCAACCGGGTTCTGCGCGATCGCGACATATCCGATCGGTGCGCGCGACGAGAGCAGGACGGTTCCGGCCGGCGAGAGGCCGGAGGATATCGTGGCGAGCCCACTATTGGACAGGGTCCGCTCCGTCTCGAAGAGGACAGGCTGGCCAAGTTTCGACAAGTCCCGAGGCGTCGCCCACCGATGCGGGCCATCCCAGAACGTCGGCTCCTGGGTCTTCGGAGTTGCCCCGCCGACTGTCTCGGCCACCTCCCCAATGGTGGACATCTCCCAACCCATGGGCAGACCGTCGGCGCCGAAGCTCTCGGGAAAGAGGGCGGCGGTGGGGGCGTCCATGTGGGCGGGGGGCTGGCCGTGGGCTCGTGCGCGGACGGGGTCGAAATCCACGAACCAGGACCGATAGAGCGCCCGCGCCATCTCCTCAAGCGTCGCACTCATCCGGCGGTTCAACTCGATCTTGTCGTCGAGGGCCCCGAGAACGGCGTTTATCTCCAGCCTCTCCGCCATAGGCGGTATAGGGATTTCTACGTTTGAAAGCGTCCGCTTATTCAGCTTCGGCTGAGCAGCGCCGGTGATATACGGAGAAAGGTCAGTTCGGTTGAGAGCCCATGATAGGTAGCGGAGAATCCCCGGCTCTCGTTCGTCGAGGATGTGGGCATGATTATTTACCCAATACTTGCCATGAGCCAAAAATGCGATGGGAGTGTTGCGAGAACGGAGATTTTCACCGTCCTCCGAAATTAGAAGATACTCGCCATCGAAAATATAGCCATCGACCCAATCGACTATTCCAGATGCGCCGTAGTAGGGATACGGTCCCTGTCGCTTCGCCCGATCGGCGGCTTTCACCGGGACGCGGCGGGAATTCAGAAAGACTGCTACATCGTCGATTTTGCGAACAGGCCAGGTCAAGACAGCTTCTCCAGCCGAGCCTCGATTTCCTTCTCCAGCCGCCGCCCATCGGCGAATTGCGCCCGAAGTTCCGCCGTCAGCCGGTCGAATTTCTCTTCGAAGGGCTCACCGTCCTCTTCGGCCGCGCCGGCTCCGACATAGCGGCCCGGAGTCAGGACGTGCCCATGCTTCGCGATCTCCTCCATTGAGGCCGCCTTGCAGAAGCCCGGCTCATCGGCATAGGCGCCCACATCTGGCTCTCCGCGCCAAGCATGATAGGCACCGGCGATGCGCGCGATCTCATCGCGCGACAGCTCCTTCTGCTTGCGCGATCCGGGCACCAGCGCGCCCATCTTGCGGGCGTCGATAAACAGCACCTCGCCGCGCCGATTGCGCAGCTTGGCGCTCTTGGCAATGCCGTTCGACTTGTCCTTGGCCAAGATCCAGATGCAGGCCGGGATCTGGGTACCGTAGAAGAGCTGGCCAGGTAGAGCGACCATGGCGTCTACCGCCTCGGCCTCAACCATGGCGCGGCGGATCTCGCCTTCGCCAGAGGACATCGAGGACATGGAGCCGTTCGCCATAACGACCCCAGCGATCCCGGCGGCATCGAGCTTGTCGTAGATGTGCTGCATCCAAGCGAAGTTCGCGTTCCCGACGGGGGGCGTGCCGAATTTCCAGCGCCGGTCCTCGGCCAGGATGTCGCCGGACCAGTCGGAAACGTTGAAGGGCGGATTGGCGAGGACGAAATCAAACTTCTCGTCCGGGAAGGCGTCGCGCAGCAGGGTGCCTTCCGGGTTCCAGTCGAGCCGCGCCCCGATGCCGCGGATGGCGAGGTTCATCCGGGCGAGGCCATAGGTCGTATGGTTGCGCTCCTGCCCGTAGATAGCGAGGTCGATCCGACGGCCGTTATGGGCGTCGATGAACTTCTCTGACTGCACCATGAAGGAGCCGGAGCCGTGGCAGGGCTCATAGAGCCTGGTCTGCCCCCACTGAAGTGCTCCGCCCACTGAGATAGATTTATCTCGTCAGGAGGAGGACGAAGCGATGGGTGGAAAGCGCGAGAAGCCCGAGGACATCGTGCTGAAGCTGCGGCAGA
>Ga0066860_10000128_pt1 | contig 30942 bp, 30 predicted proteins | sample ETN07SmetaG_FD_65601 | JGI IMG/M metagenome (GOLD analysis project Ga0066860, IMG submission 65601) | Marine microbial and viral communities from oxygen minimum zone, Eastern Pacific Ocean - ETNP2014F14-07SV275 | ecosystem: Environmental > Aquatic > Marine > Oceanic ... | reverse complement strand
CTTGGCACCGGTCTGCGATGATCCCATCATCAGCCTGCCTGCAACGCAGACGGACTGATCAGCTCGGCCGTCGAAAGCGCCCGGCCAGCCGCGAGTTACACCACGCTATGGGGCATGATCCTCCAGCGCTCGCAGCATTTTCACTAAGCTGTCTGGGATTGTGGGTAAACAGCATGTTTGAGCTCAATCGTTTCGAATGGCTTAAGGCTTTCTCCAATGCGCTAATCTTAACTCTTCAACTAAGGTTGTCGCTTCCGCTCTGTCTGTCCAATTCGCGAATGATAAAACAGGTCAACTAAACCCTTCACTTAAAACCCTAAACACCTTTCTGACGAACATCTCTCGAGCGACGATCAAGCGCTGTCTTCGGCAACTCGTCGAAGCCGGCTGGCTTTTCCGGACTGAAGGACGTGGAGCCGGAAATTGCACGCAGTATGAGCTTCGCGCGCCCTATGAAATCATTCCATTTCGAGTGAAGAAAAAGGACGCACCGATGAGCTTATCAAGCGTAAAAAAGGGCTCACCACTGAACGAAAAGGAGCTCACCTGTGAAACTTCCTATATAAGAGAAAAACAATCTAAAGGACTGATTCATTCACCGGGACCGGCCTGCCCAGATCGACAGATGTCAAGCCCTAGAAGCGTGGACGGTATACCCGGCGTATTCGTTTCGAGCCAATCTTTCGGATGCCGTCAATGGGAAGCTTTTACAGAGCGAATGTTTCAGACTAGGATTGATCGCTCCTTTCCAAAGTGCTCCAAGAGCGAAGAATGTGGTTACTGGCTACCAAGCAAGTTTCCCCCTACTGACCAACGCGATTGGCTGGCTGTCGGGCGGGAACTGGTAGCGCAAGGATGGACCTTGCTCGACGCAGAGAAACAAGATTGTGTTGCTCCGATTGGGGTGACCTAGTTCGTTAACATGATCGATAACCGTTGTTCGCAAAACTTGACTTGGTTTCGGTGACAATCCGGCTTCTTGGCTCCTGCGGCAACTGGACTAACTTAGACCTATGTCTGCCGGGCGAAGAAGAAGTGAGGGAGCCGAGCCACATGGGGCGAGGCTTCGGAAATGCCAAGCTTTTGCAAGGGGTTTCCCTATCGGATGCCTTCTTGCGTGGATAAATGCGCTCGTGCGCCTATGGATATGACATCCAGAGTATTCTTAGGGCCTTCATTTGACTAGCGACGGTCCAATCACGATTGCAGTAACGTTGTCACGAGCACCAGCCGCAGTTGCTTCCGCCACTAAAGCAAATGCGGGATGAGTGGGATGTGAATTTAAGAGATGTGCGATTCCTTCATCATTAATCGTGTCAGTTAGGCCATCAGTGCAGATTAGTATTTGATCCATCGGCCCAAGTCGTAGCTTCTTAACGCTAGGAATAAGTGGAAGGCGATGGTGGGTTCCATGCAGAGTCCATATTGGCCTTTTTCTATGAAACAGAATCAAACCAACACGCTATGTAGACATCGCTTACTTTTTGCACTCGCAACACGCTGTTTCTTCACAGAATAGGGTGGCTGACATTCGAGACAGTGGCGAGAGGACCAAAGTGCAGGGTGTGAAGCAGTCTTTCGCAATAATCGCACGTCATTGGGCACATGAAGTGATACCATGGCCCCCAGTTCGATTGCAGTAGAGGGTATTGGCTAAAAGCATCCGAAAATTGCTTAGGCTGCAGCATAGCGAACTTGCGCCGTTATCGCGTCAACGCGAGGAAGAGTCCGACGAAGTTCTGATTTTCGTAGTCGACGAAAGCTACGACCGCATTGATGAATACGTGAATTGGGACGACTATGCTGACGAATGGGCGGCAACGGAAGCAGCCAGCGAAATCTTCCTCGAGCGCATCAGGGCCGAATTCGACGCCGAATTTGACGAAGCGAATATTGGTCCCGGTGCAGACTTGCCCGCCTTCGTCACCGTCATAGCGTCGAATATCGTTCCACTCATTCCTTGGCTGATGGCTATCTTCTTTTCCGGCAAGCCCATCGTTGACAACATTGACGCTTGGCTAACCCTACTCGGGAAGATCCGACCCTTCTTCAGCCGAACGGTCGTTTTGAACCGAAACGGTGCAGCCGTTTTGGCGATGGACGCCGTCTTCGAAGACATTGGAGGTATTCCCAAGCAGGTGATCCTCCACGGATACAAACCTGGCTACCGATACGACGACGACTTGATCGCTCCGCAAGAAATTGAAGACCCGGTGCCCACGCTGAACTTGAGCATGGTGAAGCACGTCTTCCACATTGAAGCTGACGGAATATCATATGTCGTGGCGGTCGACGGAACGAAAGTGACCGCGAAGCGTATCTGATCGTGAACGTTGCAGTTCATTTGCTACGATTGCAAGTAGCTATTGGTTGTCCATCCACTCGCTAATCAAGCGCGTAATCTGTTCGCGCCGCTCCCGAGCAAGGGCTGCCTTTTCTGACGCCCAGACCATTGGATACATTGAGCCCCCTTCAACCTGTGAGGCGACAAGGTTAGCTTGTGCGTCAGCCCACTCAATCCAGCTATTCTGCGTTGCTGTGAGCGCTTCGCGGTCGATGCCACGAAGCCGTGTGGCCTCATCCATCGCTGCCGCTAATTGGGCTTCCTCATTTCTCAATTCGTCGTCCATGTTCAAGTTCATCCCTATCTGCGTTCTAGGGACAGCGCCGTGCAGAGCTTCAACAACGACCGAGTCTGTTGCCGTGATGAACGATTTGGCCGCCGCCGCAAGCGTTGGTACTTCAACTGAATCAAGGAACGGCGAAGATGGAAGTTCGTGGGTTAGGACGTGACGCACCTCGTAGAGACGGGCTAGTGATGCCATCACCAGATCGTAGTCGTCGATTATCGGCGGCAGCGGCCAGTCATGTCTCTCTTCGGCCCATCTGGGATGCGCGATCCTCAGCTTAGCCGGGAAGCCCATGAGCAATGTGTCCAAGGTGCTGATGATAGACTCAACGTTGTTTAAGGAGACAGCATGCGCAACGAAGTCGCCAATGGTGAGTTCGCGACGATCAATGTGGGCGGCAAAGGCAAGATCAAATTTCGCACCCTTAACGAGCTTGTCGCTTCGCTCAAAGTAGTCGTCCCTTTCGTCAATTAACTCTGCTATCACGCCACGAAGAAAGACTTCCAGTATTGTAACCAGTCGAATCGGAATGAACTCGATAAATTCTGGAGAACTTCCTGAGACCGCATCAGCCTCTTTCATGAGCTGGTCGATACCGCGGACCAATTCAGTGCCAAGCCTACGGTGGTCACCTTGGCGTTCGTTCCAGTCAATAATCTGTTGGTACTTGGTTCGCCTCATGACCTGACACTTGCCCAAAGTGGACCTACTAGCAAGCTGCTAGTCCACCCATCGTCTCGCATCTTTCCCATTCGTAGACCGTTGGGTCTGGTCGTGAGGCTGTCGGGGTTGCGCATGGGGGATCCTCCGCATCCGTCCTCACCCCTCCCACCAGCGCCTGCCAGCGTCAAACTACCCGCTGGTCAGAATGGCAGGGCGTTGCAGGCAGGGCTTTGGAAGGCGACAGGATGGTCGCCCTTCACTTTAAAGCCCCACGCGCAACAGAGTGAGTTCTATCCCCACACTACGGCCAGCGGTTCAGACGGCCTCCAATGCGATGGCGATCCCTTGGCCAACGCCGATACACATTGTAGAAAGGGACTTCTCTCCGGGTTTCAACTCCAGCATGGCTGTGCCGGTGATCCTGGCCCCTGACATGCCAAGCGGATGTCCAAGACTGATTGCGCCGCCGTTGGGGTTCACCCGTGGATCGTCGTCTGCGATGCCCAAATCACGTAAGGTGGCAAGGCCCTGTGACGCGAAAGCCTCGTTCAGTTCGATGACACTGAAATCCTCTTGCTTCAGCCCGAGCCGCGCGATCAGCTTTTTGGACGCAGGCGCAGGACCAAAGCCCATGATACGCGGTGCGACCCCGGCCGTCGCGCCGCCGAGGACTTTGGCAATAGGGGTCAGCCCATGTTTCTTTGCGGCTTCTTTCGTGGCGAGGATCAATGCCGCCGCACCATCATTGACGCCGGAGGCATTGCCCGCCGTCACCGTGCCATCCGCTTTGACAAAGGATTTAAGCTTTTGCAGCGCTTCCAGGGTGGTCGAGGGGCGCGGGTGTTCATCTTCTGACACAAAGATAGGATCACCCCGGCGCTGTGGGATAGAGACAGGCACGATCTCTTGCGCCAGACGCCCGCTTGCCATGGCGGCGCCTGCTTTTTGCTGGGACCGCAGGGCGAAGGCATCTTGATCTGCACGGTTAACGTCAAAATCCTCCGCCACGTTCTCCGCGGTTTCGGGCATTGAATCGACGCCGTATTGCGCCTTCATCATCTTGTTGACGAAACGCCAGCCGATGGTGGTGTCAAAAACCTCGTTGTTCCGTGCAAAGGCGGTCTCGGCCTTGGGCATTACGAAAGGTGCGCGCGACATGCTCTCAACCCCGCCCGCAACGATCAATTCAGCCTCTCCAGCCTTGATCGCCCGCGCGGCGGTGATCACCGCATCCATACCAGATCCGCAGAGCCGGTTCATTGTGGTGCCGGGGACGGTCTCAGGGTAGCCCGCCAGCAACAGTGACATGCGCGCGACGTTGCGGTTGTCCTCACCCGCCTGATTGGCGCAGCCGAAGATAACTTCGTCAATTGCCGCAGGGTCCAAAGAAGGGTTGCGTTCGATCAGCGCCCTGAGGGGCACCGCGCCCAGATCATCTGCCCGGACAGAGGACAAAGCCCCGCCATATCGGCCAATGGGGGTGCGGATGTAATCACAGATATAGACGTCGATCATGCAAGGTCCTCCGGTACGATAAGATCGGCAACATCGCCTTCAATGTGCAACGTGGCCCCGGTAACAGCCTGTAGAGCATTCATGCTCAGCCCCGGCACTTTTTCCCGCAGGATGAACCTGCCGCCCTTGATGTCGATCACCGCAAGGGAGGTATAGACTTGAGTGACACATCCCAATCCGGTCAGCGGAAAGGTGCAGTGCTCGACCAGTTTCGGGCCGCCATCCTTAGTAACGTGATCGGTGACCACGGCCACGCGTTTGGCGCCATGTACAAGATCCATCGCGCCGCCCACGGCAGGCACGCCCTTGGTGCCGACGCGCCAATTCGCCAGGTCGCCATTCTGAGCAACCTGATAGGCCCCCAACACGGCGAGGTCGAGATGCCCTCCGCGGACCATCGCGAAACTGTCGGCATGGTGGAAAAACGCGGCACCGGGCTTGAGCGTAATGGGCTTCTTGCCTGCATTGATCAGATCCCAATCCTCTTCGCCCTCTTTCGGGGCCTGACCGAAACCCAGAACCCCGTTTTCGGTGTGATAGGTCACGTCGCGGCCTTCGGGTTGGAATTTGGCGATCATCTCGGGGAAGCCGATGCCGAGGTTAACGTAAGATCCGTCTTCGATATCCTGCGCCGCGCGCCATGCGATCTGCGCGTTCGAAAGCTTGTCCTGCATGATGTTGAACTCCGCCATCAGTAAACCACTCCTGTGCGCACAAGCACTTCTTCCTGTTGAGGTTCTGCCACTTCCACGATGGCGTCGACGAAGATGCCCGGGGTGATGACCTCCTGCGGGTCGATGCTGCCCGGCTCCCCCAGCACGCTGACCTGCGCGATGGTTTTTGCTGCCGCCATGGCCATCAGCGGGTTAAAGTTGCGTCCCGCCATGCGGTAGGTCAGGTTGCCGGTGCGATCCCCATCCTGACCCTTGATCAGCGCGTAATCCGCCTTCATCCATCTTTCGCGGACATACATCTTGCCATCAAATTCCTCGGTCGGTTTGCCTTCGGCAAGTTCCGTGCCGAAGGAGGTCGGCGTGTAAAAGGCCGGGATGCCAGCACCGGCGGCGCGGATTCGCTCGGCCAATGTGCCTTGGGGGACGAGGTCCAACTCGATTTCGCCCGCGAGGTACTTCTCATTGAAGGCTTCGGCGTTGGAGCTGCGCGGGAAAGAGCAGATCATCTTGCGGACCATGCCCGCTTTGATCATCGCCGCGATGCCGCAATAGCCGTTGCCCGCGTTGTTATTGATGACAGTGATGTCTGCCGGGCTGCCGGTGGCGCGAAAGCGGTCGATCAGGGCGTGGATCAGTTCGATCGGCGCGCCAGAGCCGCCAAACCCTCCGATCATCACCGTCGCCCCATCCGGGATATCGGCCACAGCCTCGGCCACAGTAGGAAGTGCTTTGTCCATTGCTGGTCTCCTCAGGTTGCCGAGGGTCTAGCGGTCAGGCGTATGCAGAACCAGAAATTTGTGCGTATGTTGACATTTGTTCGCATTGCGTCATTTGATGTGCGCATGGCGAACAAATCTAGCAGTACAGTCTCATCTCTCGCCAAAGGACTTCGGGTGATCGAATGTTTCGACGCACAGCGCCCTAAGCTGTCGATTAGCGAGGTCGCCGCGCTGACCGGGCTTGACCGTGCTACTTCGCGTCGGTGCCTGTTGACCCTCCATGCCGAAGGCTACGCCGCCTATGACGGGAAGTTCTTCACTCTTACGCATCGCTGCTTGCGCCTCGGTACGGGGGCCATCGGTGGCTTGCAATTGCCGCAGGTCGTGCAGCCGTGGTTGGATCAACTGACCGAGCAAATCGGCCAAAGCTGCTCTGTCGCCATTCTTGACGAGACCGAGATTGTCTATCTCGCCCGCGCGTCGCAGCGGCGGGTTATGTCGATTGGCCTGATGCCCGGATCACGCCTGCCGGCACATAGCACCTCCATGGGGCGGGTGCTGTTGGCCGCGATGCCAGATGCGGAAGCGCGCCGCGTCATTGAGGCGTCCGATCTGTCCCCGCGTACCCGGTTCAGTCTGACGGACCCGGAGGAAATCATGGCGCAGGTACAAACGGCGCGGACGCGCGGCTATGCGATGGTTGATCAGGAGGTTGAGATCAGCCTGCGCTCGCTCGCGGTGCCGGTGCTCAACAGCAAGGGGGCCGTGGTTGCAGCCCTGAACACCGGAATGGCAGCAACGCAGCCGGATCCGGAAGAGTTGGTCGAAAGTTACCTGCCCGCGCTGCTGAAGGTGCAGGCCGGAATTTCCCGCATTCTTGGATAGGGCGCGCAGGGGGCGGTCATGCAGCGGGTTATCCCCACTGCATAAATTGGTTCACGCCAAATTCGGATTACTTTGCGATGGTCCAATTGGCGATTGCGAATGCCAATGGCGTCGTGAATTGGGTGAAGACAAAGGCGATAGGCCAGGCGGTGAGCGCTTGCCAAGGCCAAGCCAAAAGCCATTCCAGCGTAAGCCCCATGATCAATAGCGACATTGTGCCTGACATTAAAACCGCCATCATGAAGGTGATGAGGATTTGAGCGAGGATAAGAGTTTTTCGGTTCATTTCGGTCGTTTCCATGTTGCGGTCGGAGGGGGGAACACAACTCCCCCGGCACCGACCAATGAGTGGTCGATGCCGAGGGTTCGCAGGATACTGCGACTGGATCTCTGGAAGTCAGAGGGCCGGAATAACCAACCGGCCTCAGAATCTTTTCGGCGGTTAAGGCTTACCGCCAGAGGCCTGATCGTGCAAGGCGATCCACCTATAGCGTTGGACGCCTTAGAATGAGGTTTCACCTATGTCGGCCACGATAAAATCGATAAGCGTCCGTACCTTGCGCGGAAGGGCGCGACCTTCGAGGTAGACCGCCGCCACATCGCCTTTCTCCCCGGTCCACTCGGGCAGAAGCGGCACCAGCGCACCGCGTTCAATGGCGTCACTCACCGCGAAGCTCGGGATATAGGCTACCCCAAGCCCTTGGCGCGCGAGTTCTGCCGCCGCGTGAGCGGAGTTCACCTGAAACCGTCCTTTGACTTGGACGACCCGCTCCTCAGACGCCCGAGTAAAGTTCCAGCGACGCGCAAGGCGGCGGTTCGTATCGACGATACAGCTTACCTCGGACAGGTCCTCAGGCCTTGTGATCTTGGGGCTCTGGGCCAGAAAGGCGGGGCTGGCGACAAGAATGCTTTCGAAACGGGTCAGGCGGCGGACCTTCATGGACGACAGATCGAAATGGCCAATGCGCAGGGCCAGGTCGATCCCATCTGATGCAAGGTCCACATAGGTATCGCTCAATCGCAGATCGATTGTTAGATCAGGGTATATGGCGCCGAAGCGTGCCAGCATGCCGGCCACGTAAATCTCGCCAAAAGTGACGGGGGCCGTGATCCGGAGCGGACCGGACAGACCTTCGGACCCTTGCGAAACTTCCTCTAGGAGGTCGTCGATCCCATCAAGAAGCGCGGGGACACGGGCAAATAATGTTTCCCCTGCCGGGGAAAGACCAACTTGCCGTGTCGTTCTTTGCAGCAGGCGAACCCCAAGCCTTTGTTCAAGCTCGGCCACATACTTTGACGTCAGGCGGTTGGAGGTGCCCAATTCTTCGGCCGCCGCTGTGAATGATCCACATCGGGCCGTCGCCACAAAAGCGCACAATTGATCGAAAAGGTCCATCTTATTCAGTACATTTTATGGATAGTCATTCCATATATTCGCCATTTTGAGTAAAGTAGGCAAGGCGTATGTAGGGGCCACACCAACAATAGGCCGCTTGCGGGTGGCCTCTCCCCAGAAGGAAACAAACGAATGACAACGCAATCCAATACCGATCTCGCCGCACTGGCGCTCCGCCTCTCCAGCGGTGTACTCTTTCTCGCCCACGGGTGGATGAAGGTGAGCTTGTTCACCATTCCCGGGACCGTCGCATTTTTTGAAAGCCTCGGCCTGCCGGGCTTCTTTGCTTACCTGACAATCCTCGCTGAGCTTGGCGGCGGCCTTTTGTTGATCGCTGGCATCGCAGTGCGCCTAGTGTCCTTGCCGCTGATTGCCATCCTTCTTGGGTCGGTCTGGGCCCATGCCGGGTTCGGCTGGACCTTCTCGAACGAAGGTGGCGGCTGGGAATTCCCGCTGTTCTGGGCGGTTGTTCAAGGCGTGATCGCCCTGCTGGGGGCGGGCGCCTATGCGCTGCGCCTGCCGGTGATCGACCGTGCCTTGGGCAAATTCGCCTGATCCGCTGAACCCTTCCGGATCACCCGATCAAGGGTGATCCGGTCAATAGAGGAGAGCTCATTATGCGGACCCATAGCTTGCACAGCCTGCGCGATCGTTTCGCGCCTACTCAAAGAATGCCGGTTGTCTTTCTCGGCCATGGCAGCCCCATGCACGCCATCACGGAGGGGCCTTTCAGCCGGGCATGGGCCACTTTGGGGCAGGGTCTTCCACGGCCAAACGCGATCCTCGTTGTATCGGCGCATTGGATGACGCGCGGAACAACGCTGGTCGATGTCTCCGCCCTGCCGCGCACGATCCACGACTTCAACGGCTTTCCCGACGCGCTCTATGCCGAGCAATACCCGGCCCAGGGCCATCCGGAACTGGCGCGCGAAGTTGTTTCTCTCCTCGCGAGCCACCGGGCCGAGGAAGACGACACCTGGGGGCTGGACCATGGCGCCTGGGCGGTTCTGAAGTATCTCTACCCCGAGGCGGATGTTCCTGTCTTTCAGGTCTCCATCGACATGGGGCAGGGGTTGGCGCATCAGCTGGAGATCGGCCAAGCGCTTTCCGACCTGCGAGACCGTGGCGTGCTCATTCTCGGATCTGGCAATATCGTTCACAATCTGCGGCGGCTAAGTTTTGATGGAAAGCCCGAAGCATTTGCGCTGGAATTCGATGATCTGGTTACCGGTCGGTTGATTGAGCGTGATTTCGATACGCTGGCAAATCGTGAAAAGCTTGGCATTCTTCTCACTGAGGCGCATCCCAGCGTGGACCACTACTTGCCTGCGCTCACAATCGCGGGCGCATCGGATCAGCGCGATGACCTGTTGTTCATGACCGACAGTATCGACCTTGGGTCGATATCCATGCGGTCCTTTATCTTTCATCCGAAATAAGCGACGGCGGCCTCCAGAGATGTCGAGGTGCAGAGGGCCGTCGTCCAACCCTCTGTACCTGCGCTTACCCGATTGTTGATCCCAGCCAGAGTGTGATGCCGGGAAATGCGATCAGCAGAGCAAGACGCACCACGTCCACCGTGACAAATGGGATGAGCCCTTTGAAGATACGGATAACTGGCACGTCGGGCAGCACGGCCTTCAGTACGAATACATTCATTCCGACAGGCGGTGTTATCAGGGCGATTTCGGTCACGACGATCACGATGATACCGAACCACACCAGATCGAACCCCTGCGCCACGACGATAGGTGCAAAGAGCGGCACGAAGATCAGGATAATGGCCATGGAATCCATTACGCAGCCAAGCACGAGGAAGACGAGCATGATCGCAAAGATCAGGGCGTAGCCCTCAAGGCCGGTCGATTGCACAAAGGCAAGAATTCCGCCCGCGAGCCCTGACAGGGTAAGCAGCTTGGACAGCATCAAAGCGCCGAACAGTACCGTATAGAGCGAAATCGAAGTATAGGCCGTGTCGATGATCACCGCGCGCAGCACTTTCCAAGAGAGCCGCCCGTGGAGCGTTGCCACCAGTATGGCCAGCCCTGCGCCCATGCCTGCTGCCTCGGTCGGGGTGAAAAGTTTGGCATAAAGTCCGCCGATGATCAGGCCGAACAAAAGCACGAAGGGCCAGATACCAGACAAAGCAACAATCCTTTCGCGCCAAGGTGTGTGGTCGCCCTGTGGGGCGTGTTCTGGATGGCGCGCGGCGACCAATCGGATCGCCAGCATATAGAGCGCGAGCCCGAGCAAACCTGGTACGACCCCGGCGATAAAGAGCGCGCCGATGTTTGTTTGGGTCAGAATGCCGTAGACCACCATGATGATTGACGGCGGGATGAGAATGCCGAGGGTGCCGCCCGCAGCGATCGTGCCCGAAGCAAGCTCATCAGAGTATTTGTACTTTTTCATACTGGGGTAGGCGACCTTGGCCATGGTCGCCGCGGTGGCATAGCTGGACCCGCAAACGGCGGAGAAACCCGAACAGGCCACCATGGTCGAAAGCGCCAATCCGCCCCGAACATGACCGACAAAAGCATAGGCGGCCCGAAACAGGTCATGGGCGATGCCGGTGCGTGATATGACGTTGCCCATCAGGATGAACATCGGAACAACCGCGAGGTCATAGGAAAGCACCGCTTCTGAGATCGTCAGTGGCAGGAGCTGGAAGGCAATGTTCCAGTTTATCGCGAAGCCGATGCCAGCGGTGGAGACCGCGAGAAGGGCAAAGGCCAGCGGCACCCGCAAAAAGGCCAAGAGAATGGCCGCGAACATGGCAATAGAGCCGACAATCATAGTGCTTCTTCCTCGTGGGTATCTGCGGGGTCCACCATTGGGCCAGCAAAGGCAGTGGCGAAGGCGGCCAAAGCGGATAGGGCACAGCTGAGCCCCATGTAGAAATAAAGGGGGGCGCGGGGTGCGCGGAGGGCCTGGCTCACTTCGGAAATGCGCGCGGCGGTGAAGCCATGTTTGATGAAGAGCCAAGCGATCACCGACAGAACGACCACTACCAAAGCCGAAATGAGAGCACGCCACCACGCCATTGAGGGCTTGCCGATCACCTTGTCGAAAAGGTCGATGGTCAGATGCGCGCCTGCAGCCGTGACCAAGGGCAGGCCTGCAAAGACGACAAGGGCCATGAGATGCTCAGTGATGTCATTCGCCCCATAGATGGGCTTGCCGATCAAGCGCCGTCCAATGACATCCGCAAAGGTCAGGGCAACCATTGCGAGTAGAAACAAGGCCATCATCAGTTCCACAGCCCTGCGGATTTTCCACGCTATATGCAGCATGATATTTCTCCTGAAAAGAAAACGGGGGCCGTCGTATCGGCCCCCGACAAGTCACTGAGGTGCGGGCTATTCGGCGGCGAGGGTCTTATATGTCGTGTTGTAGAAATCGAGCATGGCCTGTGGGTCTTCGACGCCGGCGCCTTTGGCGTTCACAACCCAATCGCCGACCATCTCGCCATAGACCACATCTACCGCAGAGATGAGGTCCGCTGACGCATCAGATACTGTGTGACCGTCCGCCTTGAGCTTCTCGTATGCTGCGGGGTTCTGTACGTCGAAGTTCTTACCCCACTCCGCTGACAGGCCTTCGCCGATGATGCCTTCGATGGCAGCTTGGTCTTCCGCGCCGAGCGACTCCCATTTCGCGCCGTTCATGATCACGAAGAAGGACGCGTCATAAAAACCGTTGGGGAAGATCGTATGATGCTTCAGGCTATCTTCGAGCCGGAAGTTCACGACCGATTCCATCGTGTGAAGCGATCCGTCGATTACGCCGCTTTCCAGCATTTCATAGGCCTTGGTCGCAGGGGCCGCCACTGGGACCGCGCCAAGCGAAGTCAGCAGTTTTTCCTGAATGGGACCGCCCATGCGAAACTTCTGGTTTGCCACGTCACCGGGGGTGACCAGATCCTTTGTTCCATGGTGCAACTGCCCGCCGCCGAACAGGCCGACCGCCAGCATCTTCACGCCGTCAAAGGCCTCAAGATCGGATAGGTACTTATCAAACGTCTGCCACAAAGCGCGACTTTGCGCTTCGGCATTCGTGCCTGCGTTAGGGAATTCTGAGAACCAGAGCGAGACAAAGCGTTCAGGCTCATAGGTGAAATTCCCCCAAGTGATGTCCGCGACACCGTTTCGGGCCAACTCCCAATGCTGAGGCGGGCTGGCAAGCGGCGCGGGCAGGATCGTCACGGTGACCCGGCCCTCTGTTACTTCAGCAACTTTCTCGGTGAACGGCACGAGAAAGTCAGTGTGAACGAAGTGGGTGGGGGGCACCCAAGACGAAAGGGTAAGTGTTTCTGCACTGGCGGACTGTATTGCCGTCGTTGCAAATGTGGCCGTCGTCAGGCCAAAGCACAGGGCTCTTGCTGCTATCATTGGTATTTCTCCCTAGGTTGATCAGAAAATTCTGCTGGGCTGTGCGTCCGGGCCTCCCGCCCAGTCGCGGCCGTCTTTCATGTCAGTGAAACCATGTGTTTAACCCCCGTTCATCGGCTATACGCCTACCTATGCGGCCAGACGATCACCGGGCCTAAAACTAATCTCACATTGAGACGATTGCAGTTTGAGATAATTATCGCAAGCGGGATTCTTGTGAATTTATGCGTTTTGGGCCAAGCAAGGTAACGGGTGATACCGTTTTGGTAATTTCTCAACAGAGCGGGCAACAGCAGCGAATGACCAAGAACTCGACCTTCAGAAACGAGCGTTTGACCTATCGGCTAAATATACTCGCCGATGAAGCCATTGCCGCGAATGACGAGATATTTCTCAGGGAAACCGGATGTCGGATCCGCGATTTGCGGGTGTTGCGATTGGTAGATGATGCGCCCGGCACAACGTTCGCTGAACTCGCCAAGATCAGCGGGTTCGAGCGCAGCCTTACCTCGCGCATTATTCAGAACCTGCTGGCCGCAGAGCTGATCCAGCGCGAGAATTCTCCGAAAGACGCGCGGGTTTTCTTTCTGTCGACCACGTCAAAAGGGAAAGAGATGCGCCTAATCGGCAGGCGCATTTCTGATCGGCTAGAGAAGGTGCTGACCCAACCGCTGTCTGAGGACGAGCTTACCACGCTTAACGGTCTTCTCGGGCGGCTCGGCGGATGGGTGACCTCGGAAGACTATAAGGACGCCTTGAAGTCGGACGATTGATTTCAAGCTATCTGCATGTGCCAAAGCGGCGACTGCATTGAGAGTTTCCCAATAACCATAGTGGTGCCTTTAGCTGACTCGGATGAGCTCTACCTAGGCGCGACGCGATGCGCGAAATCGCAGGGTATCACCCAAGACCCCACCCATCATCGACAGAATTCGAATAGGGCGGGCATTCTGTGCGCAGATGAAAACTTGCAGATGCGGTGAACCCATGACGAAGATCGACCAAATCGAGACGATGATCCTCGACATCCCAACCATCCGAGGACACGTGCTCTCGATGGCGACGATGCGTACGCAGACCGCTGTCTTGGTTCGGATCAAATTCTCCGATGGGTCGGAAGGGATCGGTGAGGGCACGACTATCGGCGGTCTGAGCTACGGCGCCGAAAGCCCTGAGGGCATCCAGTCTGCAATTGATACCTATATCACGCCTCTCCTGCTGGGCCGTGATGCTGACAATGTGAACGGCGCGATCCAATTGATCGACAAGCTGGTAAAAGGCAACCGCATCGCCAAAACCGCGGTTGAAATCGCGCTGTGGGACGGGTTGGGCAAACGGCTCGGTGTTCCGGTCTCGCAACTGTTTGGCGGGGCGGTACACCAGAAATTGCCCGTCGCTTGGACCTTGGCCTCGGGGAATTCCGAAACAGACATCGCCGAAGCGCAGGAGATGATCGAAACCCGCCGTCACAATATCTTCAAGCTGAAGATAGGAAAGCGGTCTGTGCAGGAGGATGTCGCACATGTGGCGCGTATCAAACAGGCCGTAGGCGAGGCGGCAAGTGTAAGGGTAGACGTCAACACGGCTTGGTCCCTTCAGGAAGCACGCTGGGGCCTGAAGGGGCTGCAGGATGCTGGCTGTGAGCTGGTCGAACAACCTGTCGCCGCGCGCTATCGCTGGGCGATGGGCGAACTGACCAAGGGCTATGAGATCGCCGTTATGGCGGATGAAACTCTAAACGGCCCGGAGGACGCTTTGGCTGCCGTCCGTGAGAATTGCGCCGATGTTTTCGCCGTGAAAGTTGCCCAGTCTGGCGGGCTCAAACGCGCCTCGGAGGTTATCGCCATCGGTCAGGCCGCCGGCCTTGGCCTTTACGGCGGCACCATGCTTGAGACCGGATTGGGCACCGCAGCAGCGCTGCAACTCTTTGCGACGATCGAAACCCTGCACTGGGGCACCGAATTTTTCGGACCCTTGTTGCTGACAGACGGGATCCTCGCGGAGCCGCTTATTTACCGCGACTTCTGTGTCGAAGTCCCGTCCGGCCCGGGCATCGGTGTCACACTCGACCCCGACAAGATCGCCGCATTCCGACGTGGTGCGCAACGCAGCATGAAAGCCGTCGCCGGCTGATTGCCAGCGGGGGGAAACGAAAAAATCGGCCGACACGCTGGAGAAGCGTAACGGCGTTTAGGAGGAGGACCAAATGTTCACGCAATCCATTCTTGATGAGTTCCAGACGCGCCTTGACGGCGCGATCCAAGATGATCCCGAAAACGGTGTATTCCGTTGTCGTCGGGACATCTTCACCGATGAAGAGATGTTCGAACTGGAGATCAAACATATCTTCGAAGGCAACTGGATCTACATGGCGCATGAAAGCCAGATCCCGAACCCGGGCGATTATTTCACCCTCACCATGGGGCGCACGCCGGTCGTCATTACCCGTGACAAGGATGGCGAACTGCACGCGCTGGTGAACGCCTGTTCGCACCGCGGGGCGCAGCTTTGCCGGTTCAAACGTCGCAATCAAAAGACATTTACCTGTCCCTTCCACGGTTGGACCTTTTCCAACACCGGCAAGCTTTTGAAGGTCAAAGACCCCAAAGGCGCAGGCTACCCTGAGCAGTTTAACAAGGACGGCAGCCACGATCTGACTAAAGTGGCGAAGTTTGAGAACTATCGTGGGTTCCTCTTTGGCTCGTTGAGCGAGGATGTCCAGCCGCTGGAAGACTACCTTGGCGATGCCTGCAAGATGATCGACATGATCGTGGATCAGGCCGACGAGGGGCTTGAGGTGCTGCGTGGCTCGTCGACCTACACCTACGACGGCAACTGGAAACTTCAGGCCGAGAATGGGGCCGATGGCTATCACGTCTCGGCGGTTCACTGGAACTACGTGGCGACCACGGCGCACCGTACCGATGACGGCAAGGAAGACGACATCAAGGCAACGGATGCTAGCAAATGGGCTAAGCAGCGGGGCGGATTTCACGCCTATGAGAATGGTCACATCCTGCTCTGGACCGAATGGGCCGATCCGACCAACCGTCCGGGATATTCGCGCCTTGAGGAATGGACTGAAAAGCACGGCGAAACCAAAGCCGACTGGATGGTAGGTGTGTTGCGCAACCTCTGCCTCTATCCAAACATTTTCCTGATGGATCAGTTCAGTTCGCAGATCCGGGTCTTCCGTCCGATCAGCGTCAATGAGACCGAAGTGACCATCTATTGCATCGCTCCTAAAGGGGAGAGCCAGGAAGCACGGACCCGCCGCATTCGGCAGTACGAGGACTTCTTCAATGCCTCAGGGATGGCCACACCGGACGATACCGAAGAATTTCGGGCCACACAGCGCGGCTATGCCGGTGCCGCACATGCCAAATGGAACGACCTCACCCGCGGGGCGACACAGTGGATCAAGGGGCCGGATGAGGATGCCAAGAAGCTGGGGATCAACCCGATCCTATCTGGCGCGCGGACGGAAGACGAAGGGCTTTTCGTGATCCAGCACAGCAACTGGCAAGAGCGCATGAACCAAGCCATCGCAAAGGAGCGCGAAAACGCGCTCGATGCGACTTTGGCAGCAGAATAAGGGGGGCCGACATGAACACTGCAACACTTGACCGCACAGAGGCTACCTCGGCCATGAGCTATGAAGAGATCCAAGCGTTTCTCTTCGCAGAGGCCCGCGCCCTCGATGACCGGGACTGGGACACTTGGTTGGCCTTCTACCACAAGGATTGCCCCTTCTGGATGCCCGCTTGGGATGACTATGATACGCTGACTGAAGACCCGGCGAACGAAATCTCCCTGATGTACTATCCCAACAAACAGGGCATTGAGGATCGCGTCTTTCGGATTAAGACCGACCGGTCATCGGCCACGTCACTGCCTGAGCCACGGACCAATCATTACCTCTCTGGTATCGAGGTGCTGGCCCGCACCGGCAGCGAGATCAAGCTGCGCTTCAACTGGCAAACGCTGAGCTACCGCTACGGTGCGACTGACCAACACTGGGGCACGTCTTTTTACACGGTCGACATCACCGGCCCCAAGCCGTTGATCACTGACAAAAAAGTAGTCCTGAAGAACGACCACATCCACCACGTGATCGACGTCTACCACACCTGATCCCGTTCAGTCGGGAGCCACTACACCCCCGCGCAGCCCGGCAGGCTGCGTGGCCAAGGGAGGAGCATGCCATGACAAGCTACAATGTCGCCCTGAACTTCGAGGATGGTGTCACCCGCGTCATCCAATGCGATGACGATGAGAAGGTAACGGATGCGGCCTTCCGGCAGAAAATCAACCTGCCGATGGATTGTCGCGATGGTGTTTGCGGCACCTGCAAATGCTTTGCCGAAAAAGGCACCTACGAGCTTGAGTTCTACATGGACGAGTCCATGAGCGACGAGGAAGCCGAAGCGGGCTATGTGCTGACCTGCCAGATGATACCCGAAAGCGACTGTGTGTTGCGCGTGCCGACATCATCCGCGGCCTGCAAAACCGCGCCGGAGGCCGTCGAAGGCGAGGTGCTGGCCGTCGAAACCCTTTCTGAGACATCCTTCAGCCTGAAGCTGAAACTGGCCAAACCCATCGGTTTCCTGCCCGGGCAATATGTCAATGTGACCGTCCCGGGAACCGGACAGCACCGCTCCTATTCCTTCTCTTCCGCGCCGGGCGGTGATGAGGCGACCTTCCTGATCCGCAATCTGCCCGGTGGGGTGATGAGCAGCTATCTGGGCGCGCAGGCCAAAGCGGGCGATCAGGTGACGCTCACCGGTCCGATGGGGGCGTTTTACCTGCGCCCCATCGAACGTAACCAGCTTTGGCTGGCAGGCGGCACGGGTCTTGCGCCATTCCTATCGATGCTGGAGCAATTGGCCGAGCAGGGGGCCGATCAGCCCATCAAACTCTATTACGCGGTGACCCGTGCTGCGGATCTGGTCGAATTGGATCGGGTCAACGCGCTGGCCGAGAAGATTGGCAATGTCACCGTCGTGACCGTCCTAGCAGCAGAGGACGAGGCGCACGACCGCAAGGGGTTTGTGACCGATCACCTTTCGGCAGAAGACCTTTGCGGCGGGGATTGCGATGTCTACCTTTGCGGCCCGCCGCCCATGGTGGATGCGGTACGGTCGCACTTCGACACATTGGGCGTGGCACCGGTGAGCTTTCATTATGAAAAGTTCAACCCGACAGAAACCGCGGCAGAAGCCGCATGAGCGCGCGTTTCGAAGGCAAGATTATGGTGGTCACGGGTGCGGCGCAGGGCATCGGTCGATCGGTGGCAGAGCGCGCGGCGAATGAGGGCGCACGAGTTCTGATCGTCGACCGATCTCCCGCCCGCAACGAGGTGGTCAAAGCGATCCGCAGCGCCGGGGGGGAGGCCGAAGCGATCAGCGTCAACCTCGAAACGTGGACTGGCTGCGCAAAGGCCATGCAAAAGGCCATTGATCTCTGGGGCCAGATCGACATCCTAATCAACAACGTCGGCGGCACCATCTGGGCCAAACCCTATGAGCATTACGAGCCAAAGCAGATCGAGGCGGAGGTGCGTCGCTCGCTTTTCCCGACCCTGTTTTGCTGTCGCGCTGCAATTGACCACATGTTGCAACGCGAAAGCGGTGTGATCGTCAACGTATCTTCCATCGCCACACGGGGGCTCAACCGCGTGCCCTACGGCGCGGCCAAAGGGGGGGTGAACGCGATCACCGCGAACCTTGCTTGGGAGATGGCCGAGCGGGGCATTCGCGTGGTGGCAACCGCGCCCGGTGGCACCGAAGCCCCCGCGCGCGTGGTGCCGCGCAATCCGAATGCCGAAGAAGAACAACGCGAGGACTGGTATCAGACCATCGTCGACCAGACGATCCAGTCCTCCTTCATGAAACGATACGGAACACTCGACGAACAGGCAGGTCCGATCCTGTTTCTGGCGTCGGATGACGCGTCCTACATCACCGGCGTCACGGTGCCGGTGGGTGGGGGCGATCTTGGTTAGACCCTGAGGGGGGGTCTTAGTTCAACTGGAGGAGAACAAAATGAAACGTACTATTCTGGCGGCCCTTGGGCTCGCCACCGGTCTGGCTGTGCCTGCCGCTGCGGAAGACTTCAAGGTCGGTATGCTGCTGCCTTTCTCAGGGGTTTACGCCTCGCTTGGCAATGAGATCGAAGCAGGCTTCAACCTTGGCATCGAAAAGTTCGGCTCGGAAACCGATGCAACATTCGAGATTGTCAGCGAGGATACCGAGGTGAAACCCCCGGTCGCCTTGGGCAAAGCGAAAAAGCTGATCCTTCAGGACAAGGTCGATGTCATGGTGGGCATCGTCAGCTCCGGCGTGCTGGGCGCTGTGCGTGATATGGTTCATGGTGCCGGCGTTCCCCTGATCGTCGCCAATGCCGGCAACGACGAGGCCACCGGGGTCAGTTGTTCGCCCTATATCACACGCATGTCGTTCTCCAACGGGCAGGTGAACCGGCCGATGGGCAAATGGATGTATGAGCAGGGGATCCGCAAGGTCTATACCCTTGCGCCTGATTATGCCGCCGGTCGGCAGATGATCGGCGGATTCACCGAGACATTCACCGCAGCTGGCGGAGAGATCGTCGGGCAGGAATTCACGCCGTTCCAGAAAACGCAGGATTTCGGACCCTATCTGGCCCAAGCCAAATCCAGCGGCGCTGATGCTGTGTTCGTTTTTTATGCGGGTGGGGAGGCGATCTCCTTTGTTAAGCAGTACGATAGCTTTGGCCTGAAGGCCGATCTGCCGCTCTACGGTTCCGGCTTTCTGACGTCTCCGCTTTACGTGAATGCCGAAGGTCCCGCCGCCGAAGGGGTGATCACCGCCCTCCATTATGCGCCGACGATCGATAGCCCTGAGAATGCTGCCTTTGTATCGGCCTTCAAGGAGAAGACGGGCCGTGCGCCTTCGGAGTTTGCCGTCCATGGCTATGACGCGGCCCGTGCGTTGATCGAGGCGACAAAAGCTGGCGCGACGGATCGCGAAACCCTCGCCAACGCCTTGCGCAAGGTCAAGTTCGATGGCCCGCGCGGGACGCTTTCGATTGATCCTGCGACCAACAATATCGTCCAGCCGATCTACGTCTACGAAACGGTCGCGGGCGATGGCGGACAGACACAGAAAGTCTTGGCGAAGCTTCCTGCGGAAGCGGACCCTGCCAACGGCTGTGAGATGGCTCCGGTTTCAAACTGATGCCAGTTGCCCGGCCGCGTATCTGCGGCCGGCTCTTTCCAACAAGGAGGGCCTTCAATGTCACATGACCTTGGCTTTTGGATACTTCAAGCGCTGAACGCGCTGCAGCTTTCCATGCTATTGTTTCTTCTTTCTATCGGCCTGACCGTGATCTTTGGGTTGATGCATTTCGTGAACCTCGCGCATGGGGCGCTCTACGCGCTTGGCGCCTATTTCGCGGCCTCCCTCGCGGCGGTTGGCGGGTATTGGCTGGGTTTCTTTCTGGCGCCGGTCGCTGTCGCCGGTGTCGGCATGTTGCTCTACTCAGGCCTGATCAAGCGCATGCGGAAATCCGGTCCGATGGCGCAGGTGCTTGTCACTTTCGGATTGATATTCGCGCTGCTCGATCTCACCCGCATTTTTTGGGGCGATCTGGCGCTTGGCATCGCGGTGCCGGATATTTTTCAAGGGCGCACGGCGTTTCTTGGGGTGGAGTACCCGACTTACCGGCTGTTTATCATCGCCCTTGGTCTGGCCGTCCTCGCCGCTTTGGGTTTTGTCCTTCGGCGCACGCAAATCGGCGCAATGATCCGAGCTGGCGTCGACAATGATGTGATGGCCGCTTGCCTCGGGATCAACGTTGAGCGGCTGTTCTTCATCGTTTTCTGCGTGGGCTGCGCGCTTGCAGGTCTGGCCGGTGCGGTGGCCGCGCCCTTGCTGAGCGTGACGCCTGACATGGGGCTGCAAATCCTGATCCCGACGCTGATCGTGATCGTGATCGGTGGGCTTGGATCGCTTAAAGGCGCCATTGCCGGGTCGCTGATCTATGGCTGCGTCCAGACTTTTGGCGCTGTACTCGCCCCACAACTGGCCTCCGTTCTCATCTACGCGCTCTTGGCTGCGGTCCTCGTGATCAAGCCAGTGGGCCTCTTTCCGGCGAAAGGATAAGCTGATGTTCAGCCACAATACACTTCGCTACGCTTTCTTGGTGATGCTCTCTGGTGGGGCACTGTTTCAGGCCTTTGCGGCCGAGTATTTCGGCCTCGAAATCCTGACCGAGATCCTGATCCTTGCTATGCTGGTTTTGGCGCTCGACATTGTCGCGGGCTTTGGCGGTATGGTCTCACTCTGCCACGGCGCGCTGATGGGAGTGGGGGCCTACGCCTTCGCGCTCTTGTCTACCCAGTTCGGCGCAACGCCTCTGATGGCCATGGGTGCCGCGATCGCTATTACCGGCGCAGCGGCATGGGTGATTGGTGCGGTCTGTTCGCGCAGCCATGGGATTTACTTCATCATGGCCACGCTGGCTTTCGGTCAGATGGCTTACTCCTATATTTTCGAAGCACCGCTCTTCGGAGGCGATGATGGGCTGGGGGGCATCTCGCGTCTTGACCTCAGCTTGATTGGCGTAGACCTCAACGACAGCCGCAGCTTTGCCTTGTTCTGTCTGGCGGCGCTCGCAGGGGTCTACCTGATGTCGGTTCTGATCCTGCGATCGGGCCTTGGCCGTTCGCTGACGGGCGTCATGCACAACGAACGACGCATGCGGGCGCTTGGGCTGACGGTCTGGCGGGTTAAGGCGGATGTCTTCGGGCTTTCGGGCATGATCGCTGGCCTTGCGGGTGCGCTGACGGCCCAGCATATCATGTATATCTCTCCTGGCCTGCTGGGCTGGACCGTTTCGGGCGAGGCGCTTGTCGTGGTTATCCTTGGCGGATTGGGCACACTGGTAGGCCCGCTTGTCGGCGCCGTCGCCTTTGTCCTGCTCAAACATGAGCTGAGCGCTGTGACGACCTATTGGCACCTTGTGGTGGGGATTGTCCTGATTGCCGTGGTGATGAGCCGGGCAAACGGAATCTACGGCTTTATCGAAGGCCGTTGGAGTGTCTGGCAAAACCGCCGAGGCACCAATCGGCCCGCCAACCACGCGGCACGGGAGGTTGTTAGCGATGCTTGAGACACGTAATCTGGAAAAGAGTTTCGGCGCGGTCCATGTGACCCGAGATATTTCCCTGAAGCTGGAGCGCGGCGAACGGCGGGTCATCCTTGGGCCTAATGGAGCGGGCAAAACGACGCTATTCAATCAATTGGTCGGTGAACTGACCCCGAGTAGCGGAAGCATTCATTTGGCAGGCGAGGATGTAACGACCTTTCCGGTTGCGAAGCGGGTCCGTCGCGGTCTCTCACGCAGCTACCAAAAGAACACACTCTTCGATGGGCTGACCGTGAGGGAAAATCTCGGGTTAGCAGCGGCGGTTCATACGGGCCACGCGACGCGCCTGTGGTCAAACAGCCTGTCGAAACCCGAAGTCCGTGAGATCGTTGCGGAAGTCGCCGAACAGGTTATGTTGATGCCCTATCTCGACGCCAAAGTCTCGGAAATCAGCTATGGGGTCCGAAGGCAGTTGGAAGTCGGCGTGGCGCTCGCTACGCAGCCGCTAGTGCTGCTGATGGATGAACCCACCAGTGGCGTGGGGCCAGAAATGGCCAAGGGGTTTCACGACCTGCTGAACAATCTGCCCCGTGATCTGACCATGCTGATTATCGAGCATGACATGGATCTGGCCTTTGATGTCGCTGATACCATCACCGTTCTGAATTACGGCGAAGTGGTCTTTGACGGATTGCCGGAGGCGGCCCGGGGGTCGCACTTGTTGAAAGAGATTTATCTGGGGAGTTGGGAAGATGCTTGAACTTAATGCCATCGAATCCGGCTATGGTGAGACCCAAGTTCTCTACGGTCTTTCGCTGAAGGCGAAGGAGGGCAGGGTACTGGCCGTGCTGGGACGCAATGGGGCGGGAAAGTCCACAACGTTGAAGACGATCATGGGACTGCTGCCGCTTAAGTCCGGAAAGATCGCTTTCAACGGTGCGCCAATCGCCGCGCAGCCCTTTGATATTGCCAAGGCCGGGATCGCCTATGTCCCCGAAACGCGCGATATCTTTCCGTCCCTGACCGTGCGGGAAAACCTTGAGCTTGCCGCCAAACGGTTCGGTGGGCCAAAGGCCGAATGGACAATGGAACGTGTGTTGGACGTCTTTCCCCGGCTTGCAGAACGCATGGACAACGGCGGAGCCCAGTTGTCGGGGGGCGAGCAACAGATGCTGGCCATTGCCCGCGGTCTGCTCATGAACCCGGAATTACTGATACTCGACGAGCCGACAGAAGGCTTGGCCCCCATCATCGTCAAGCTGCTGCATGACAAGCTGCAGGAACTGCGAGACGGCGGTATGTCGATGGTTATCGTAGAACAAAACTTCGGGTTTGCCACATCACTCGCGGACGACGTCGTGGTCGTTGGCAAGGGTCAGGTTGTTTGGTCTGGGACCGCAGCGGAGATCAGGGCGAACGAAGAGGTTCAACACACTTGGCTTGGCGTGTGATACACACGGCAGGCCGAGGCTTACGAGGGAGATAGTCTTCAGTCTACCTCTTTAGTGGGCTGCTTCGGGAGACTTTCTGGGCGACATTCACGAAGTTCTTGACGTGGACTCCCTGATCATCAAGGCGGTAACTCACCGATAACTCGGTGCGCGCAATTTCGGGTTCAATATTGAGAAATTTCATGCCTTTGCGCGGCGCGCTCGAGACAGATTCCGGCACAATGCAAACCCCTTCGCCCACCGCCACGAGGCTTAGGGCAGTTTGAAGGTCCATACACCATAGCCTCAAGGGCGCTTCAAACCCCGCTTCCTTGACCGCCTTGAGGACCATATCAGCATAGCTAGGGCGTGGCCGCTCCGGGTACAAAATCAGATTGTGGGTCATTAATCTTTCAAGCCGTGCTACCGTGCGCCCTCCAGTATCAACGACATCAGGAAGCGCGAGGATTAGTTTTTCTTCGGCGAGATGCTTGGAGAGAAACTCAGGGTCTTTCAGGGTCGGGCGAGCAAACACTGCGTCCAGCTCGCGCGACACCAGAGCACGATGAAGGTCCGCGTTGTTCATCGGAATGAGGCTGAGGTTAACCTCGGGGTAATTGGCGCGGTAAGATCGGATGATATTGGGCAAAATCCCAAAGGTCGCCGACCCTACGAAGCCAATCCGCAGCCTGCCTTCCGCCCCTTGGCCGAGGCGGCGCAATTCCAGCCGCGTATCATCCAACTGAGCGATGATCGACTTTCCGCGATGAAGCAGGCGTTCACCCGCCTGTGTCAGGCTGATGGAGCTTCGACCCCGGTTGAACAGCACCGCGCCGAGGTCTTCTTCCAATTGCTTGATCTGGCGGCTCAGAGGCGGCTGTGCCATGTCCAGACGCTCTGCGGCTCGGCCAAAATGAAGTTCTTCCGCCACGGCGATAAAGTAGCTGAGCTGCTTGAAATTCATTGTGACGCTCCCCCCGAAAGCTGATGTTATGTGATCCCCACTCACAAAAAAAGGCCCCCGAAGTACGGGGACCAGTTCACAGGGAGGTGTGTGAAATTACTCGGCGGCCACGGCCTGCGAAACCGCGCCTTCTTTGAGGACGAAATCGAACTCGAAATGCAGGTCCGTACCTAAGTCTTGGCTGGCCCGGTTGAACTTGCCGATCAGGCTTTCCTTCACGGCAAAAACGCTGTCATCGTCAAGCCACGCGCTGTCTGCATCATAGATTTGGCTAATCAGAGGGCGATAGCCGTCTTTAGAAATCATGAAATGCATATGACCGGGGCGGTTCGGGTGATGCCCCATGAAGCGTAGCAACTCGCCAGCGGTTTCATCGTCGGGAATGGGGTAGGGGACCGGGCGCACGGCGATGAACGCGTAATGGCCGTTTTCATCCGTCTCGAAGCGGCCCCGCAGGTTGTATTCCGGTTGGTCGGGATCGAGGTTTTCATAGATACCATTGGGCGCGTCCTCCCAAACGTCGAGCGTCACGCCGGCAATGCCATTGCCATTCTCGTCTTTAATGTGACCTTCGAAAAAGACGGTCTCTTCATTCTCGAAGTGCTTTTGAATGATCGACGCGCCCTTGGGCAGCACGGGCGGGTTTTCCCGATAGAAAGGCCCCAGCACGGTAGATTCACTCTCTTTGCCTTCGACCGGGTTGGTCATCATGTCGACAAGGACTTCAAGACCCAAGATATCGCCCAACAAAATGAACTCTTGCCGGTTGTCATCGCACAGCTTGCCGGCACGCGCGAAGTAGTCGCAGGCGGCGAGGAACTCATGGTGTTGAAGTTTTACATCCTTAATGAAGCCATGCAGGTGCTTGATCATCGATGTTGCGATCTCACGCTCGCGGCTCGTGATATCCCCGTGTTTACCGAGGCTCTCTGTCACGACGGCGGTGATATTGTCTTGGTTAACGATGCCCATGGTTTCCTCCTCCTGGCAGTCTGGGAGCAAGCTGCGTTTGCACTCCCGTTGAACTGACCATCCGCGATCGGGGTCCTTTGCCCAATGCCTGTCTTGGTATTGAGTGATACCGCGCCGGAGGGCGAGCGCACGCTTGGTTCGGTGCGTCGATTTCAGAGTATCACCCCATACCCCTGTTGGCATGGCCCCCGCTGGGGTGATCGTGGCACCAAGCTTGCATCCATGTATGGGAGGCTCAGGTGATCGAGAATTTTAAGCGTATTCAGGCCACACTCGCAAAGTCGCCGCATCTTTTGCGGCTCGGGCGGCTCTTTTCTGAGACGGTCCTTATCGAAGTGGATGGCGACGAATATTACCTGTCCTTCGAAAAGGGACATCTCACCCAGATCGAACAGGGGCCGAGCCGCAAAACACCTTGGCGTTTCGCGCTTCGCACCGACGCTGAGGCCTTGGGCAAGTTCTGGCAGCCGCGCCCGGAACCTGGATTTCATGACATCTTTGGCTTGGTGAAGATTGGACGCGGGCGGATTGACGGGGACACCCTGTGTCTCGTGAAAAACCTTCGTTTCTTTAAGGAAGTCTTGGGCATCGCACGCGCGCAGGAGGGCGTATCCGCATGAGCATCGAACCGATCACTGGCCGCTACATCACCGTCGAGGTCGAAGGCGCCGCCCGACGCATCTACTTCGAAGAAGCGGGGCAGGGCCGACCAGTTCTCTGTCTGCACACCGCCGGCGCCGATACGCGGCAATGGCGCCATTTGCTCAACGATGCCGAGCTTACCTCTGCAAACCGGTTGATCGCCTTCGATATGCCTTGGCACGGTAAATCTTTGCCGCCGGAGGGGTTCGAGACCGAGGAATATCTACTCACCACTGAAGGATATATCGAAACGATCTTGGCATTCATTGACGGACTGGGACTGGACCGCCCTGTGCTTGCAGGCTGCTCAATGGGGGGGCGTATCGCGCTGCAGCTTGCGGCTTTGCATCCGGAAAAGTTTAGTGGGTTCATTGCTATCGAAGCCTCAGATTTTCAGCCTGCGTGGTATGACATTGACTGGTTCCACCGTCCCGACGCCCATGGCGGGGAAATGGGGGCGGCACTTGTCTCAGCCAATATCTCGCCTTACGCGCCACCGGCAGAGCGGGCAAATACGCTTTGGATGTTCATGCAAAGTGGCCCCGGCGTATTCCGCGGTGACCTGAGTTTTTACACCAAGGATGACAGTCTGGTCGCGCGGCTGCCGCAAATCGATACAAGCCGCACGCCGGTGCATATCATTGTCGGAGCCTACGATCTCACCTGCACGCCCGAGGATGCTGCGCGTACCGCAAAGGCAATTCCGGGGGCGACCCTGTCCGTTATGGACGAACTGGGCCATTTCCCGATGAGCGAGCACCCGGAAGGGTTTCGTCCTTTCTTTGCTGAGGCCTTAGATAAGGTTTCCAAACTTGAGGTCGCGGTAGCCTGAACTTTTGTTTGTCAATTCAGGATTGGCGCCCCGGATGAGGATCGCGAGCGGGCACGAGCCTTGTCCGACAATCTCGAAGACCTGCTCCTCTACCCTTTCAGCTTCGAAGATAGGGCTGTGGTCGAGGCGAGACTTGCGCACCTGTCAGGTTGGGCGCAATCCGATGAATATCAGGGCGCGCTGAAAGATTGGCAGATACCTTCCTGATCGCGTCACATGCGATGCCGAATATTCAGCCGCGTCGCGCAAGAGAATGAAAGTCATCACCTGTGAACCAGTACCTGATCCTAATTGACTATGTCGGTGTGGCGCTTTTCGCGGCGACGGGGGCGTTGGCCGCGTCGCGCCAGCAGCTTGATTTCATAGGCTTCGTATTTTTTGCCATCCTTACCGGGATCGGCGGAGGGTCGGTCCGTGATGTCGTGCTCTCGGAGCCGATATTCTGGGTGGGCGAGCCGCTCTACCTAGTTGTTTGCACGATCACAGCGCTCATCGTTTATTGCACGGCGCATTTTCTGGAGTCGCGCTACATCGTGCTGCAATGGCTCGATGCGGGCGCGGTTGCGCTGTTCGCGGTTTTCGGTGCCTACAAGGGCCTGCTGGTCACCGACTCACCCAGTGTGGCCACCCTTACCGGCGCGATGACCGCCACGTTAGGGGGGATAATGCGCGATGTTCTGGCCGGTGAGCAGAATGCCATCACCCGGCAGGAAATCTATGTTACTGCCGCGGTCGCCGGGGCTGCTGTCTATATTGCGCTATGGCTGGTTGGCATAGAAGATGTCGTACCAGCCCTAATCGGCGGCCTCGTTGCCTTCGCGCTACGCGCCGGCGCGCTCGCTTTTGGATGGAGCCTGCCCCGCTACCGGTCGCGTCCTGGACGACCTTTCGATCCCTCGTAGACCGCATCTCGCCAAGTGCTCATCTTCCGCGCGCCATGTAAACCTCGTGCCGCGACAGCAGCCCGAAATCTCAAAGGCATGTGGCCTGAAACGAACTCGCTGAAAGAATATTCTATGACATCCCAGCATCAGCAGTGGGGCTCCCGCCTGACTTTCATCCTGGCCGCGACAGGCTCAGCTGTCGGTCTTGGCAATATCTGGAAGTTTCCCTACATGGTGGGCGAAAGTGGCGGAGCGGCTTTCGTCTTCGTCTACCTGATCTGCATCGCGCTCATTGGGTTGCCGATGTTGGTGGCGGAATGGCTCTTGGGACGGCGCGGCCAAAAAAACCCGGTCGACACCATGCGCATTCTAGCGCGAGGCAATGATCGCAGCCCAGCTTGGATTGTGGTTGGCATTAGCGCTGTTCTGGTAGGTGCGGTAATCTTGTCGTTCTACAGCGTGATCGGTGGCTGGTCGTTGTATTACACACTCCAGGCGGGGGCAGGCCGCTTTGCCGGGGTCGACGTGGCCGGGATCGAATTAATCTTCGACACCTTACTGGCCAGTCCCTCGACATTAACTGTTGCACATACCGTGTTCATGGTGACCAGCGTTGCAATCGTTGCCCGGGGCCTCAAGAAGGGCATCGAGACTGCGGTCCGGGTCCTAATGCCGGCACTTGCCATACTGATCCTAATTTTGTTGAGTTTTGCCATGACCACAGGTCATTTTGGCGAAGCGTTGCGCTATATGTTCGCAGTCGACCTGGGGCAGATCGATGGAAATACGGTGCTGGCCGCCATGGGGCAAGCTTTCTTTACTCTGTCCGTCGGCGCGGGGGTGATGATCGCATACGGCTCGTATTTGGGCCCAAAAATTAACCTGCTAGCCACAGCGCGTATCGTGATCTTGCTCGACACCGTATTTGCGCTGGTCGCGGGCATGCTCATCTTCCCCATCGTGTTCGCCAACGGGCTGGAGGCTAGCGAAGGGCCGGGGCTGATATTCATCACCTTGCCAGTCGCCTTCGCGCAGATGACCGGCGGCACGGCGATAGGTCTGCTCTTCTTTCTGCTGTTGTCTTTTGCCGCCCTGACTTCGGCAATTTCTCTTTTAGAGCCGGCCGTGGAGTTCCTTGATGAACGCACGCGGTTAGGCCGCGCCTGGGCGACGATCGTCGTAGGCAGCTTGATCTGGTCGCTAGGCAATGCCGCGCTTTTGTCTTTCAACGTTTGGAGCGATCCGCTGCCAATCGTAGGTCTAGGCGTTTTCGATTTTCTTGATGTGCTGACCAGCCAATACATGCTGCCGCTGAACGGACTGCTCGTCGTCATTTTTGTCGGCTGGATGCTGGACCGTCATGGCGCGCTGAAAGAGTTGGGGCTTTCAGGGCGCGCGGCGCGCGTATGGGGCATACTGATGCGTGTCATCGCCCCGCTCGGCGTCACGGCGGTATTTGTCGCTGGACTGGTCGGCTGAGCGGGCGGGGACGAGGTCTTGCTCGTGAGCAGACACATCGGCAGATTAAACTCAGCGTGCCGGCGGGTGAGGTCTCTGCCGCATACCTGTAGCGCGCCGGAAACTAGCCCCAGCTATCCCGAAGGCGACAGGCACATTCAGGAGAATTCCGAGGATCAGCAGACACTCTGCACCCAGATCGCTACATGTGGCGCGCAGCGTGCGTCGAGCTCCAGCTCGAACATCTCATTGTTGATTGTCACTGAGAACGTAGGCGTTGGCCAGTTGATGATAGATCTCAAATGTCTTCCCTATTATCCACAAAAACGTTGACACGCATCGTTGCACGAACCGCAACCAAGATATCATCGGCATTCGGCTACCGCAGCACCTAGGCGAGCGATTCCTCTCATTAGATAAACTACTGTTTTCGAATAAGCGTCACACTTGAGGGTAGCGTGCGCCCATGTTGTGAATTCCATTTCGATTGCATCGGCTTACAGGGGCAGGGTATCTCATCATCGCTCCAGCTTCATCAGTTCATCTCTGAAGGCTTCGGCCGGTGTCCTCGAGCCCAGACATTTGCGCGGCGTCGCGTTCAGGCGGTCGCAAATCCACCCTATATATCGATTTGGGAGCGACAGCAGAGCCGTGTCCCGCGGGGTTCTGTCGCAAAGTTTTCGCGGTTGGTTGGACTGGCTCGCGCGTGGTAGGAGCGGACTTTTGAATTTGGAAGCGAGCACCCAACCGTGACGATTGATTTCAAAGGTAACCATCTCCCAAAGAGCGTGATCCTTTATGCTGTGTTTTTCTATGTCCGCTAAGGTGTCTCGTATCGGGATCTTGAGGACTTTAATGCCAAATGCTAGCTGTGGTCGGTGAACGTAAGATAATTCCTGCCGCTAGCTGCGCAATGCATCTAGGTTGGCAGAGCGGGCAAAGTGCGGGATCGCTTTATGGCACCGGCGGGAGAGCTGTCCACCTTGATGGCGCACGACCTACTAATAGACAGATAATCTCGTATCAGTAGGTCAAAAAGTAGGAAAGTCTTAGTCCTACTGATAAGCCAAAACGATGTAAGTGGTTATAATATTGATGTTTGTGTAACTAGATCAATCAATCAGTAGGATTTATACCTCCTACAAAGGTTCGAGTCCCTTCACCCGCACCACTTTTCCCGGTAAATCACAGATATAGCAAGCTTTTCACGGGTGGCCCGCTCAGCCCAGCACCGTGAGCCAAAGCCATACCGTAAGGATCGAACTGCCCGTCGCAATCAGCACGGAGCTGGCCGCCACACGGCGCGCGCGGCCGTACATATTGGCGAAAATATAGGCGTTGAACCCCGGTGCCATGGCCGCCGTCAGCACGCCCGACCGGAAACCGGCCTGCGGCAGCGACAGCATGGTGCCAAAGCTCCAGACCAGCGCGGGATGTACCAGCAGGGCGATGGCGCAGACCATCAGGATCGCTTTCATATCGCCTTCGGGCTTGTATTGCAGCAGCACGCCGCCAAGCGCGAAAAGCGCGGCGGGCAGGGCGGCGCGGACAATGAGCGACAGCGCGTCATCCACCACGCCGGGGATCGGCAGACCGCTGAGGTTGACGGCAAAGCCCCCAAGGATCGCCAGAACCAATGCGTTGCGAAACATTGCTCGGCTGACGTTGCGTAGCAGCGACAGGCCCGATTGCCCGCGGTTGCGCACGAATTCCATCACCGTGATGCCCAAACCGTAGCAAAAGGGCGCGTGGAACGAC
>Ga0066860_10000127_pt1 | contig 30988 bp, 33 predicted proteins | sample ETN07SmetaG_FD_65601 | JGI IMG/M metagenome (GOLD analysis project Ga0066860, IMG submission 65601) | Marine microbial and viral communities from oxygen minimum zone, Eastern Pacific Ocean - ETNP2014F14-07SV275 | ecosystem: Environmental > Aquatic > Marine > Oceanic ... | reverse complement strand
GCCGTTGCGCGACATCAAGTTGGGCGACGCCCAGCGTCGAGCGCAAAGCGTCAGCGATACTTGGCATATCAACGACCCTGCGCATTGTGACAGGCCATAACTAGCTGCTTGCGCCGGCGACCTTGTCCAAGAAACTTCTGGCTCCAGCGGCAGCCCACGGAGCCCACCCTGTCATGAAAAATGTTACGCCCTGGCCGATATACGATTCTATGTTTGCGTCGTTCGCCAGCGCCCCAGATGTGCGGCCTGCCGCCTTGATCTGCGCGAACGCGTTGTCGATGACCGACTGCACTTCTGGATGAGTCACTTGACCCAGGAAACCCATACTCTGGGCAAGGTCTCCCGGAGCGACGAAAAACACGTCGATGTTATCGACTTCAAGAATTTCAGAGAGATTATTCGCTGCAATAATATCTTCGATCAAAATTACAACGAGTGTGTGGTCATTGGCCTTGTGCACATAATCGGCGACGCCCGTCCCTTGCCGGCTCGTGAACATTCCGCGATGACCAATCGGAGCGAATTTAGAGGCGTCAACTACTGCTCTGGCTTCGTCGGCAGTGTTCACATGAGGCACAACGATGCCCTGAGCGCCCACGTCTAGCGTGCGGTAGATGGTTCCAGGTTCGTTGGCGTTCACTCGGACGACCGACGTCAACCCCCACAGATCGCACGCCCGGGTGATGTCAGGGATGTCTGCGAAGTCAATCGGGCCGTGTTCGCCTTCGACCCACACGCCGTCGAAATCAAGCGTGCCCATGAATTCAACCATGTCCGGCGTGGTGTTTCCAGATAGGACGACCGCCACCTCGCCCCGCCCCAGTTTCTGTTTGACCCTGTTCTCTCGAATTTCTGCCAATGTGCGACTCCCGTTCCATATTGTGTGTGCTGACTGAAGGATAGCATCCGACAACGAATCGATTGCAATTATAGATTTGCTCCCATCAGACGTCAATCGAGGCAAGGATTCTAACCACGAACGGCGAAAAACTGTTTGGCAGTCTATAATACGGTCCAAGTTTCGAGTCGCCGGCACACAGTCGAAGGGCGAAAGTGCAACTAGATCATAAATATTGCCATAGATGCGGCCAATCTCTCCAGCTGGAGGAGATTAATGGCGCCCGCAGGCCGACCTGTCCTGCTTGTGGAATGGTGGTCTACTTTGACCCGAAGCTTGCGGCTGTCGTGCTCGTCTCGGACGGCGACAATTTGTTGTTCGTCCGCCGCGCCATAGAACCGATGCTTGGGCGTTGGAGTTTTCCGTCCGGCTACGTAGATCGTGGAGAGGCGGTGGAGCATGCGGCCGTGCGAGAGGTGCGAGAGGAAACGAACCTCGATGTTGAGACAACCGGACTCCTCGGAGTGTATTCCAGCAATGGAAGTCCGGTTGCGTTGGTCGCATACGCCGCTCGTGTGACCGGTGGAGTATTGAGGGCTGGAGATGAGGCCCAGGACGCTCGATTCTTTCCGGTCGATACTCTCCCCGAGTTGCCATTTCCCCACGACGACCAGATTCTCAATGACTGGCGCGAAAAGAAACTTTTGGAAAATCAACAGAACTGAAACCCACAATTTTCTGAGGCATACCATGAAATACGACACAATCATCGTTGGCGCAGGCTCGGCAGGCTCCGTGTTGGCGTCGCGATTGACAGAGGATTCAAACCGTTCGGTTCTGCTTCTTGAAGCAGGGCCAGATTACCCTGATTTCGAGGACCTCCCCGATCACGTCAAGTACGGGAACGACGTCTGGAACGCCGCCTATGGCCCCAACGCCAGCATCTGGGGTTACGAAGCAACCGCTACGCCCGACAGGCCGCCGTTTCCTCTCCCCAGGGGCAAGCTGACCGGAGGCTCCAGTTCGGTTAACGGCCAGGTTTTCTTCCGGGGAATACCTGACGATTACGACGAATGGGCCGCACAAGGAAACGACGAATGGTCGTTCCTGAATGTTCTGCAAAATTTTCGCAAATCCGAGAACGATCTGACATTCGGCCCCGACGATTTCCACGGGGGAGACGGCCCGATACCGGTGCGGCGATACGCTAAAGAAGATTTGATGGAAGTGCCGACCGGATTCTGGGATGCGTGTCTCGCGGCAGGCTTTCCAGAGGCTCTTGATCAGAACCACCCAGAGGCGACAGGCGTCGGCCCTCGCCCATTGAACAATGTTGACGGCATCCGCATGAGCACGTCTCTCACATACCTATCCATGGCGCGTCACAGGCTGAACCTGACCGTAAGAGCCGACGTGCTGGCCCACAGGATTCTATTTGAAGAAAACCGCGCCGTCGGCATCGAGGCGGAGAGCGGCGGCGAGGTATTTCAGGTCTTCGGGGACGAGGTGATTTTGAGCGGCGGCGCGATAAACTCGCCGCAATTGCTCATGCTTTCGGGTATCGGCCCGAAACAGCATCTCGAACAATTCGGTATCGCCCTCGTGAAGGACGTGCCTGGCGTGGGACAAAACCTCCGCGACCATCCAGCCTGTTTCATGTTGTTCGAAACCAATCTTGACGGGCCTCCGGAGGGCGCGCCGGCAATTCAGGTTGGCATGCGTTACACGACTCCGGGTTCGCCGCACAAGAACGACATGCAGATGAGTCCGATCCTCATGACAAGTGAGCATCGCCCCACGACCATCGACATTCCAGAAGGCGAAACTTACACTGGGTTCTCGGTGGCGCTCCAAAAGGCCAGAACTGCTGGGCAGATCACCCTGGTGTCCTCAGACCCTCGCCAGCACCCGAATCTTAACTATCGATACCTGACAGACCCGTGGGACCGCGAAAGAATGCGTGGAGCCATACGTCTGTGCATCCAACTAACCGAGGGGCCAGAGCTTTCGGATTTGCTGTCAGGGCGCGTGACGCCGACCGACGCCGACCTCGCGTCCGACGACGCTCTGGACGCCTGGATGTTGGAAAATGTGGGCACGCAGCACCACTCGTCGGGCACATGCAAGATGGGACCTGAGTCTGATCCTGCGGCTGTCGTTGACCAGTACCTTCGAGTCCACGGCATCGACGGGCTTCGGGTGATCGACGCATCGGTGATGCCCGACGTCGTTCGAGCCAACACAAACGCGACGACCATCATGATCGCAGAGAAGGCGGCGGAGTGGCTGAGTGGCAAACCTGAATAGATTCTCGACTACCCGAACGGGAGTAGACTAACGCAAGTTCCCGGAAGACAAATCAACAAGCTCTTCGGCCACGGTCATGTACATCGACCATGCCCATTCGTAAGTCGCCGTCTCGGCAGGATCGTCGGCGTAGGTGTCAAACAAGACGTAATCTGCTCCCAAGTTCTGGAGGATGTCCAGGTCGGCGCGCACTTGATCCACAGTGCCGATGCCCGCCGCGCGAACTTCGTCAGGAACCGGGCGGTCGGTCAGCCTCAACTTGATGCGAGGGCAGATCGCCGGCATGGGTTTTCCCATTCGGTCAGCCGTCTCGCGAAGTTTCGGAACTCCTACGTCTCGCAGCCATTCAGCTTTTGGCCGAATTGGGTGCCAGCCGTCGCCATGTTCCACCGTCCGTCTGAACGCCGCAGGGCTGGCGCCGCCGACCCATATTGGCGGATGCGGAGATTGAATTGGCATGGGCGTGGCGGCGACATCCTCGAAGCTCACATATTTGCCTGAGTAAGATGCAAGCTCATTGGTCCAAAGCGTCTTGATGGCCCCAAGGTACTCATCGGTCATCGGGCCCCGCTTGTCGAACTCAACATTGAGAGCAGCAAACTCCTGCTGTGCCCACCCGACGCCGATCCCAAAAATGAACCTGCCATCGCTCATCTGGTCGATGTTCGCCCCCAATCGCGCCATTAGAATCGGACTCCGATATGGGACGACTACGACGGTTGTGCCCAGTTCAATTGTCGAAGTTTGGCCGGCCAACCATGCCAGCGTCGTGTACGGATCATAAAACGGAGCCGGATAGCGTGTTTCGACATCGGGGGTCACGGCAATGTGATCCGAGATCATTACCAAGTCATACCCTAACGACTCGGCGAATGTCGTCCACCGGAGCATCGAATCAGGACTTGAGCCAGGGCCGAAGTTTATCAGGTTCATTCCGAATTTCATTCTGTGGCGCCCTCTCCAAATACTAACTGACGGACATCCCAAACGTTCTCCAGCACGAAATCCGGTTCAGTTCCTTCAACCGGCCACGGCCTACTCAGGCTCATCCACGCGCCTTTCATCCCTACGTCTGAGGCGCCGACGATATCGTGCTCAGCGTTGTCTCCCACGAACAGCGTTCGCCTAGCGACGGCCCCGATGCTCTCCAGCGCTGCCTGAAATATCACAGGGTCAGGCTTGCGAACGCCCAAAGAGCCAGAGATCATGTAAGAGTCAACCAGGGCGACCAGTCCGGATTCTTCGATCTTGGCCGTCTGCATCGGCGTTCCGCCATTGGTGACTATGCCTGTGCGAACGCCTCGATCAGAAAAATCCTCAAGCATGTTCCGGGTCCGAGGGTCGAGAACCAACAAAGCCGGGAACATCTCTAGGAACACGATCATCGCCTGATCAATGTCCTTAAAAATGCCCGGCCACTGATTGATAGCGGTTTCCCAGACCAGAGGCGTGGATGCGAGTCCCGCCTGATCCCAACTATGCAACAGCGCAATAGCATCTTCTTCAGAATGGCTCTGGGACATCACTGGGTTAGTGCGGTAAAGCTCACGGCAAAACAGTTCGAATCCCGCCTCACGATCGAGAAGTGTGTTGTCCAGATCGAATAGTACGGCGGAAAAGGGCAAGACGCTGAGGTTCACGGTTCGCTCACTCCTCGTATTCGGAGATCCACGACCTCTTGAAAACAGCGAAATTGGGACGGTCTTCCCCGGCCAATGGAACGATGCTCACAAGTTCCCATCCGCTCTCGCCCATACGATTCAGAACCTGGTTTGAATAGCGAACGGCGTCGTCATCATCGGTGGACTTTAACCGGATCACGTCGTACTCGAAAGATGGCAGGCCTGGAGGGAGTTCGAAATCGTCTATGTATTCGAGTTGCGTAAGTTCCTCTTCGGAGACTTCAGCCCAACTATCTTCGGGCAGCGGAAACTGGCATTCGTCGCAGTGAGAAGCTGGGCCGAGGGAGTACCCGCCACATTCGGGACAAAAGAAGATTCTCATTCAGTCCGCTAGTCCAAGTCTTCCCGAACGATGTTAGTCGTGGGGAAAATGAACATTACGCGCCGAGGTTCGTCGCCGGTGTTGGTTAGGTCGTGTTTGATGCCTGCTGGAGCGAACATTACATCTCCAGTGTTCAATACGCCCGTCTCGTCGCCGAGAGTGTAGTTCATCGGCCCGTCTAGGATGTACATGCCTTCTTCGTGGGTGGCGTGGACGTGCAGGGGAACCTTTTGGCCGGGGTCAATAGCCAACTCGCCCACCGTCAAATGTCCGGCGCCCAGTTCGGCATTGATGAGAGTAAGTCTATGGGTGTTTGGGGCCGAATGGTCGATGGTTATGTCGTCGCGGCGAATGATTGCCATATGTTTGGTACCTCAGAGATAGTCTGATCTCGATTATAGTCTAGAAGACCGGTATTCTCAATCAGAAGCCGCCTGATTTTTATGTATTCGATTCGTGAAGTGATGCAGATTAATCGGTCAGGACAGTCAGGCATTCAAGATTTACACATCGGCGGCCCGCCTCGGATCGCCCACTCTCAGCAGAATTGGAATCGACACCACTGCCATCAACCCCACGACAGAAAACGCCATTTTCCACTCGAGTTGTTCAGGAAAAATATCCAGCACGGCTCCGACCAGAACCGGTCCAACGACCCCGCTCATAAATCCCAAAAACGCCTGCAAGGCCATCGCTGATCCCAAATCTTCGGCGCTCGCTGACTCAGTGATAGCGGTGGAATAAATCGACGAGTCGGCGGAAATCGCCCAACCATACACAACCGCGATTCCGACCACGACCGGCCAGGGAAAACCTCCGGCCCATCCGATGGCCCAGGAGCAAAGTCCACTGAGGGCGAAAATCGCCGCCGCGGTCCGCGCCCTGCCAAAACGATCCGAAATCACGCCGCCGATGATCGGCCCCACGGAACCCGCCGCCAGCGCGATGCCGCCCACGGTGGCCGCCTTCACCGTCGCGTCGTAAGTCCCTTCCCCATTTGCTATCAATACCGCCGCCAACAGCCCCGGCAGCCAAACCCTGACCGCGTATAGTTCCATTGCGTGAAGGGAATAGCCGAGGACGAACGCTCCGGTAGTCCGATTTCGGATCGCCCGAAGGTTTAACAGGCCCGTAGAAGTCGAGATCTTGCCGATTTTTTCATTTCGCGTCACGAGACACGCTAGCGGGATGCAGAGGGCGGAAACTAGCGCCAAAATTGTGAAGGCGTCCCGCCATTCAAAACGGGCCATCAATGCGCCGGTCAGGGAGAGCGAGATTGCGTTGGCGGCATAAAACGCGGTGACATAAAATCCCATCGCCGCACCCCTTCCTGAATCAGCAAATCGCTGGGAGATGATCCGCAATCCCGGCATGTAGATTCCTACCAGCCCCAACCCTGAGATCACCCTAAGCGCCGATGCAGAGTACAGATCGTTTGCTACGAATGGAAACGCGATGTTCGCGCCCACGGTCACAACCGCCGAAGTAGTTAACACCGTCGCAGGAGATATTCGGTCTGTCAGCGGAATCACAAAAAGGGCTGAAACCGCGTAACCCGCCAGATACGCTGAGAAGATCATCCCAGCTTGAGTGTTGGAGAGATTCCATTCTTCTTGGATCAGTGGCAATGCGGCAACATAGCTGGAAAACGTCAACAGAGCCAGAGTCAGCATGACGGACATCAAGATAAGCCACAGCAAGTCGCTTGCGCGTAGAGGCCTCTGCCCTGCGCTGGATTTGCTCAAAAATTTCGGGCGCTTCGCCAAATCCTGATACCTACCGTCAGTGTTCGATTGCAGTGGAGATTAAGCCGTCTACTGAATAAAAGCCAGCATCTCTTTAGCGGTGACCACGTAAACTTCTTCCTGCGTCAACGCCAACACTTGCTCCAGGTCGGCCGTCGCCCGGTCAAGATTCCCCACGAGAACGTGTATTCTGCCTCGATTGAGGAACAGATTGGGCGACATAGGTTCCAACTCGACGGCAGAGTCCAAATCGGTGAGAGCCGACTCCAGTTCCTCTTCTTCTATGAACAGCCTGCCGCGGTTGAGGTACGCCTCAACGAGCGTGGGGTCAAGCCTGATTGCCTCTGCGAAGTCCAATAACGCCCCGTCTATGTTGTTAGCCGACGCCATGATGAGGCCCCGATAATTGTAGGCTATCGCCAATTCCGAATCGATATTCAAAGCGCGGTTAATCTGATCTAAAGCGCCGTTCATGTCCGAGTATTGGATGCGAACGTAACCCTTTTGAGCGTATCCCTCTGCCAGTTGGGGATCCAGACGTGTAGCGGCGTCATAGGCCTCTTGCGCTTTTTGTAGATTGCCTACCCGTTGCATCTCCAGCCCTCTGTCCAACTCGGCCAACGCTCGGATTTCTGCAGGCACATCGTCGGTTCCTGTACAAGCGACGGTCAATATCGCGACAGCGCCAAGCATCACGATGGCCTTGAATATCTTCATCGCGATGTGTTCGTTTGATCAGGCCGAGGGCCTTCATCGAGTTCGAGGTTGCCCCATGAAACAACTCGCTTTGGTTCTATTTTGATTACCGGACACCCAACAGGCAGCATTTCCTGGTACTGAAGATACTTTTCACGGAGGGCTATTTCGGCCATTAGTCTCTCTTCCCCCTCGGCCATCAAGGTTCCTTGCCCTGTCACCATCACGTATCCAATTCGATTCCAGTCCTCACTATACCGATCAAACACTAATGCGACGTTCGGATTTTCGATAATATTTCGGACGCGCCGCAACTTCATAGCGTCAACTCGTTTTGGTTTTGCGTCGATGGCAGTGTAGATTACCCCGGCCTCCAGCACGAAGCAAATGGTCACGACATGAGGCGCTCCGGTCCCGTCGGCAGACGCCAGGTGTGCAACCCTTTGGCTCGAAATGAATCTCGATTCGATCTCATCCATGGAAGCGTGTAGGAATCAGTGTCAGACCCCCTGCCAGATTCGGCGGCCGGACTCTCGGACGAACTTGCCGAATCCTGGGTCAGGAAAGTGACCTGACGCCACCACCGATCGGTCAGACTCCAACTGGCTCAGAATCGCATGTCGGGTCTTTCGGGATGTTTCCCCGTCAATGTCGAAGCTCGGGTTCCAGTCTGTTAGATGGGCCTGGGCCGGGCTGTGGACCACGTCGCCAAGGATAAATCCCCGCTCACCGGAGGAGACGATGACGATGGAGATGTGCCCGGGCGTGTGGCCCGGCGTGGCGATCGTAGTCAGGTCGTCGGTGATGCTGTAATCGTCCTCGATAAGGTCCATGATGTTCAGTTTTTCCAGAGGCAAGACTTGATTTTGCACATGCTCGGCACTGGCAAGCACATCGGGTTGGGTCCAATAGTCCCAGTCGGTCCGGGGAACCAAGTACCGCGCGTTGGGGAATGTCGGGGCTCCGTTGGTTAGGTTCCACCCTACGTGGTCCGCGTGCAGGTGGGTCATCACCACCAGATCAACGGCTACACGGTCAACACCCTTTTCGGCCATGTCAGTCATGAGCGTGCCACTGCCATCTGGAAACTGCATGCCCGTATCGACAATGACCAGCTTGCCACCTGAACGGACCGCCAACGAACCCAACCGGAGCCCGATGTTGCCGTCGGTGTCCAAGAGCTCGGGGAACTCGGATCTCCAGGTGTCCATTGTGCTGTCCGGAAAAAAGTCCGTGGCAGCCGGCCCCATGCCACCGTCGGTCAACGATACCAGTTCAACTTTTCCAATTGTCATTGAGTGTTCAGTCATCAAGTCCTCCCCTAATCCCAAGAATGGTACGGTTTTGATTTTCGATGCCGTCCACATTCTACCGTCACCGCAGTCTGCGTTCAATCACGCCGCCCTTGACACCCAGACGCTGCCCGTTAAGATACTGGCGACACTACCCACAAAGGAGAGTCGAATGAATTCACAGAAAGCCGATTACATTATTTCCGGCGGCCTGTTGGTCCGCGGCACCGGAGTCACGCGAGAAGACGTGCTTATCAAGGACGGCAAGATTGAGGCAGTGGGCACAGACCTGCCCAATGACGGCGCGAAGCGGACCATCGACGCCAGCGGCGCTTACGTTTTTCCAGGGATAATCGACGCACACAACCACCCCATCAACGCCGACCGAATCGAGACATTCTCTCTCAGCGCCGCATTTGGAGGCATCACTACGGTCGTCCCATTTATCCAACACCAACGCGCGATCGGCATCGAAGGCACGACGCTTGACGCAGTCAACCGCTTCCTGGACGAGGCCCACGAGACTTCTTATCTCGATTTTGGTATCCACGCGATACTCGTAGGCGACGATGATGTCGAGTACCAGGTGCCAAGACTCATCGAGATGGGTGTCATATCCTTCAAGATGTTCATGACCTACCCCCGACGCGGCATGATGATGCCGGACGACAAGATGCTCAGAGCGATGGAGTTGGCGTCGCGTGACGGCGGAATCGCGATGGTCCACGCCGAGAACGGCTACTGCATCGACCATCTGGTCGATAACTTCACTGCCGAAGGTCACACATCAAAAGAATACTATGCGCCTACTCAGCCACGTATTCTAGAAATCGAAGCGTTCAATCGGGCCGCCACGTACGCGACGGTCACGGATTGTCCGCTATACGTTGTCCACCTGAGCGCAAGGGAGATTCTAGCCAGCCTCGAAAAATTCAAAGGCGACGGACTGAGATTGTATGGCGAGACCTGCCCTCAGTATCTCGACCTGACTAACCAGGCTATGCTCGACCACGGCCCGCTGGCGAAAATCGGGCCTCCCTTGCGGGAACGCGAAGACAATGAAGCTATGTGGCGCGGCCTGGACTCCCGACTTATCGACACGATTGCCAGCGACTTTTGCGGATTCAAGAAGTCACAGAAATCCACCGGCGGCCAGAGCGCGGTCATCGAAGACCAGTCCGAAGTGAGCACCGAGGCAAGTATCTTCGACGCTAGTTTCGGCGGGAACTGGGCCGAGCAAATGCTGTGCGTCGCCTACGAAGAAGGCGTGAACAACGGACGCATAACGCTTCCGAGGCTGGTTCAGGTGATGAGCGAAAATCCGGCCAAGATTTTCGGCCTGTACCCGCAAAAAGGCGCGATAGAGCCTGGATCAGACGCCGACATCGTGCTGTTCGATCCGTCGGTGGCCCACACCCTCAGCGCCGAGGCACAGCATTGTATAGCCGATTTCACGATGTTCGAAGGCAAAGAGGTTCTGGGCAAGCCGGTGTTCTCGATGCAGCGCGGAGAAATCATCATAGAGGACGGCGAAATGAAGCGCGAAATGGGCAACGCCAAATTCCTGCCCGGCAATCGCGAGCTTGCGGCCTATGCTCCGTCAGGCCACCCAGTAATGTAGGCTTTGCTATAATTATCGGCAATCGATCACGGCATGAGTTAAACCAAAGCGAGGGACCGTTGACTCAGATTCACGAGCAAATCCGCCTCACAGAGCTTGCATCTTGCGCTGGTTGAGCGGCCAAATTTAGTCCAGAGGACCTGGCGCAGGTACTGCGTCAGCTACCACCAGTCACCGATCCTAACCTGTTGGTCGGAATCAACACCGCAGATGACGCCGCTGTCTATCGGATGGACGACGACTTGGCGTTGATTCAGACAGTGGATTTCTTCCCGCCGGTCGTAGACGACCCTACCGATTTCGGGCGGATCGCGGCCGCCAACGCCCTGAGTGATGTCTACGCGATGGGAGGAAAGCCGATTCTCGCCCTGAACATCGTCGGATTTCCTGTCGGCCTGCCCAAAGACATCTTGGGAAATATCCTGAAAGGCGGGGCAGACAAAGCGGCTGAGGCTGGAGTCCTGATCGTGGGGGGCCACACGGTCGATGACGCGGAACCCAAATATGGAATGGCCGTCACCGGTATCGTGAAACCCGGGAATCAAGTCTCGAACGCCGACGCCAAGCCCGGAGACACTCTCGTCCTGACCAAACCACTGGGCATGGGCATAATAACTACGGCAGGCAAGCAGCAAAAGATCGCAAAACAATTGCTGGCTGACGCTATCGACATCATGGCAACTCTCAACAAAGCCGCCGCCGAGGCGATGATGCGTGTTGGAGTGAACGCCTGCACTGACGTCACCGGATTTGGTCTCCTGGGTCACCTTCACGGCATGACCGTCGCCAGCGGCGTCGGCGCCAGACTTAGGTTCGGCGACATTCCGTTCATGGATGGCGTGTTCGATCTGGTTGACTCCGGTATTGCGCCAGGCGGAACCCACCGAAATCTCAACAGCGCCGAAAAATACACCGCGTTTGCTGACGGGCTGTATGACAACGCTCCGATATTGCTGGCTGATGCCCAAACCTCTGGCGGTCTCTTGATCTCCGTCCAGTCGGACAAAGCGGCGGAGTTGTTGTCAGAGCTTGAGTCGTCTGGAGTTCAGACCCGTGCCGTGATCGGTGAAATAGTCGACCAGTCTGATCTCGACAGCGGCGTGCTAATAGACGTTTGGAAATAGTTGCCTCCAAACTCAGCACAACCGAATCAACCGAACAATTTAATCAAGGAACCTCGGACTGCGCCCAATAATATCATGCAACCGACAACACGACTCAAAATCTCCGAACTCGTCCTGAACTCCCTCAGCGAGTCTCAATCAAAGGGAGACCTGCCTGACACAGAAGTCGAGGACCCGGCCATCGAGAGGCCGAACAACATCGAAAACGGCGATTTCTCTTGCAGCCTTCCACTGAAACTGGCGAGGTCAATGCAGATGAATCCTCTAACCATCGCCGACAAGATTGCAGAGGGCATCCCCACAGACGAGGTTCTTAGTCGCGTCTGGACAGCGCGACCCGGTTTCATCAACTTCGCCCTGAACCCGCCCTGGCTTGCTCAACAGGTGGATGTCATCATTGACGCGGGCAAATCGTTCGGTCGGAGCGACTTCGGTCAAGACCAACGCGTGCAGGTTGAATTTGTGAGCGTGAATCCCACCGGCCCGTTGCATGTTGGACACGTGCGAGGCGCCGTCATCGGCAGCGCGCTAGCGAATATCATGGATGCAGCAGGTTACGACGTTCAGCGAGAATACTACGTCAACGACGCGGGCAACCAGATGGAACTGTTCTACAAGTCCCTCTATGCCCGTTACCTCCAGCAGTTTGGCAAAGACGCCGAGATTCCTGAGAACGGATATCAGGGCGACTACATGATCGACTTGGCCGCAGACATCAAATCCGAGGACGGCGATAAGTATCTAAACCTCGAAACCGAAGATGCCACACGTCGGTTAGGTCAACGCGGCCTGAACCGGATGGTTGATGACATTCGTGAGAGGTTGGGCCGTATCGGAGTGAAGTACGACGAGTGGTTCAGCGAAGAATCGCTATTCGATTCGGGAACCTTCGACGATGCGATTAAGATCATTCAGGACGCCGGATACTGGGAAGAGCGCGACGGGGCCAAGTGGTTCACTTCCTCGGCGCTCGGCGAGGACAAGGACAACGTCATAATCCGAAGCAATGGACAGCACACCTACTTCGCCTCTGACATTGCGTACCACTACGACAAATTCAACAATCGCAAATTCGACCGCGTGATCAATATCTGGGGAGCCGACCATCAGGGCCACGTGAACAGAATGAAAACGGCGGTCAAGGCTCTGGGATTCGACCCCGACCGATTGGATATGATGCTTTATCAGATGGTCAGCTTCAAGCGCGGGGACGAGTTGGTCCGCGCTTCCAAGCGGGCCGGCAACATCATCACTATCGACGAGCTTGTGGACGAAGTGGGGGTCGACGCCTGTCGATACTTCTTCCAATCCCGCGCCGCCGAGACCCAGATGGAGTTTGACCTCGAGTTGGCGAAAGAGCAATCCAACGAGAATCCTGTATTCTACATACAGTACGCCCACGCTCGCACGGCCCAGATTTTCAAGCTTGCTCAAGAGCGCGAGATCGAATTTTCGGACGCAGATTTGTCTCTACTGACCCATGAAGCGGAGCTTGCGCTAATCCGCAAGATGCTGGCGCTTCCAGAGCTGATCGAGACGATGGCTAAAACTCTGGAATCACACCATCTGCCCCACTACGCCCAGGAACTTGCCGCCGCATTCCACTGGTTTTATCAGCAGTGTCGGGTTGTCTCTAACGTCGAGGGCGACGAGGAACTGACCAAGGCGCGTCTAAGATTGTGTCAGGCGGCAAAAAGCGTCGTTGCGAATTGCCTTGACCTCATGAGTATGTCTGCGCCGGAGCATATGTAGCTGGCAGGTTACGGCCTTTCAGATTCCAGGTTGCCTTGCCGCTTGTAGCGCTTGGTCTTTTCGACATAGATGTCCCGATAGTATTTGGATAGCTCTTTGTGTCGCTCCTCCACCTCCCCTCGCACGCGGCCCGGTGTCCCGTGGACGATAGAGCCGTCTGGAATTTCCATGTTCTCCAGCACCATGCTCGCCGACGCTATAATGCAGTCTGCGCCTATTTCCACACCATCATTCACGGTTGCCCCGTTACCCAGAATGGTCCTGTCCCCGACGGACTTGGCGTGGCACAGCACTCGATGTCCGATCACGACGTCGTCACCGATCACCACATCGTCGTCACCGTGGACGACGGAGTTGTCCTGAACGCAGGTATTTTTGCCGATTTTGATGCTCCCCATGTCCGCCCGAACCACAGACCCGGGCCACACACTGGAGCCTTCTCCGATTTCCACATCGCCAATTACATAGGCAAATTCGCTGATAAATGCTGTCGGGTGGATTTTTGGCGTCATGCCGTCTAGACTTCGTATCACGTTGATTTCCTCATTTAACCAGGTTTTCGGACATTGCACGTCGTGCGGTCATACTTTATTGCAACGACACGAATTTGGGAATACCAGTCAACAAATTGACCCGGCGTTACCGTTAGCCTTCAAAAATGCTAGTGTGAGATTGAAATGAGAACCTTTGATATGCGTTTTCACGTATTACAATAGGGGCAATCGATTTCAGGATCACCAGAATATGCGTGAAACCGGCCGAGACACGCGTCCGAAAAAATCACACCCCTGGACGAAACTTACAACATTAAAGTCACACTGCCTGAATTTAAAAATAGCAGATTCAGGGCCAGCCGATATGCTATTCGAACCGACATATCAAATACCAAGAGATGCCAAATTGTTGCAACTATCTGCCCTAAAATCTCGATTAATTCTTGTGGCTATTCCCACTTTCGCCCTCCTTATCGCGGCCTGTTCGAGTTCGGAACCGGAGGCGCAGCCGACTATTGCGCCTGCGCCAACTGCCGTTCCGCCAACCGCGACCGCCACGGCAGTCCCGACGCCGGAGCCAACCATCACTCCGCTCCCTACGGCACCGCCTGTCCCGTCGCCAACTCCTGCGCCGACCGCCACGCCAGAGCCAACCCCTTCGCCCACACCGGCGTCACAATCTGCTGGCCTGTTCGAGTACAGCCGCGCCGTGCGGCTACTGGAGGTGCAGGAATTCGACCTCGCCATCGCTCAATTCGATCTGGTGATTCGCAAACTTCCAGACTTCTCCAGGGCTTTCCACGGACGGGGTCGGGCGTTCTTCGGTGACGAGCGGTATGAGTTGGCCTTGGAAGACTACGACAAGGCGATAGCACTGGAGCCTGAATTCCCTGGCGCTTATGTCGATCGAGGAATCCTTCACGAACAACAAGGGAATACCGAATCCGCTGTCGTCGATTGGAACATGGCAATCGAGTTTGCTGACCCGATCCGCCACTCGGGCCTGATATCTGCAGTCGAAAAACTGCTTGCCTCGGTCGAATTGTAATCCCATAACGTCAGATCGCAGATTGTTGTAACTCAAAACTCTCGGTATGTTCCGCGAAATGTTTCTGAAGATGCAACAAGCCTTGCTGTCGCCTCGCCGTTTTGATGAATTGCCGGTCAGTCGGCACGCCAATACTCTCTGCGAACCTCACTTTTGACCCGTATGGCGGCAAGGCCTTCAACGCCCGGTACCCATTGAGATACAAGGCCCAGTTGCAGGTCTTCGTTAATAACTCCAAAGCTATGGAGATACGACAGCGCGACGTTGACGGTCATTTCTTGCGCCCTTATCCTGTCTATGGAGGGGCGCTCTTCCAGCGCTTCAATAACGCCGGATACATTCTGCTGAAGAATCGCTTTTTTGAATACCGCTGTGAGGCCAACGACGGTCGATCTCGCCAGGACCCGGGCGAATCCAAAAATCCTTTGGGCGGGATGATTGTTCGGACGCACCCTGAACAACGTCCATTCTTCAAATCGCAGCTTTCGCGATCTTCTCGACTTTCGGGCAAGTCGTTCCTGTTGCGATTTACGGGGGCTGCTCATCAACCCCGGCAACAACACAGAGGCAGACATCAGCGATGGTTCGATCACAGCAACTCGGATTTCGTACGGTTCATTACGGTGTCGATGAAAAGTCAAGTAAGGCGGCAAATTCGCCAGCAATCTGAAGGGTGTCTGATTTATCCGAAAACCCAAAGCCTCCATCAAAGCGCGTAGAGAACCTGGTCGGGATTTTCGCTAGCCGACAGTTCCAATTCAAACCCGTGACTTCTGGCGCTGAACCTCTTGTCGCCCAGTGTGTCCAACATATTGCCAATATCTTCAATTCCTAGTCCCGAAATGCAATCGAAACTCAGATGGGGTTGGCCGCCGGATTCTAAAAGCGCAATTTCTGGAAATTTTGCCACTGGTGAGATCATCCCCGGCTGTTGAAAAGTGGCTCGATCCTTACCGCCGTTGATCACGACATGCAGCACAACACTGTTGTAATTCGCATCAGCATGGTGGTTGTGCGAGTACCAGTCACGGGCCGCGAAGTGAAGCTCAATGTCGCCCACGATGGGTCGACCGTCGGAATTTTCAAGGACTGCGCCCTGAAAGTCAGGGTCGGCAGAGGTATTTTGCACTCCTGGATGCACAACGCGGTATCTGTATCCGTCTGGCGTCTCCAAAAACTCGCACAAGCGATGAGCGCGACCCCACAATTCGGCCAGCCTCGCCTCGCTGTCCACCGGATATCGCGATGTCCTCGTGGTGTTTGGGATTGGAGTCTCTCTGATGTTATTATTGTCGCAAACCTCTTTTAGCACATATTTTCTAATTCTGAACGTCACTGAGGCGAAGCATTGGCGACGATGAGAGGACGTCCATGCCGCTAAATCTGATAAACGACGCCACTAAGGGATCATTCAACAATCAAATTCCCTAACCCAAGGCGAACAAAAGTCGTAGAATGAAACAAACAATCCCCAGAATAATGGAGTCATGATGGCCACGGGAATCGGAGTCAACAACGTAACTATTGACGGTCAAAACATCCACATCGAATGGAACGACGGCCACAAGAGCGAATGGACAGCGACGTCGCTTCGGATTAGCTGTGGATGCGCGCAATGCGTCGAAGAGTGGAGCAGGCGGCAACTGCTGGACCCGGCGTCGGTCCCTCTGGACCTCAAGGCAGAGGACTACTTGATGGTTGGCCGATACGCCGTGCAGTTCTTATGGAGCGACGGACATTTCACGGGCATATTTCCCTTCGATGTGCTCCGCGACCTGTGCAAGTGCGATGTGTGCAAGGCTGAACGCGAAGATGAATAATCTGCCGAAAGCTATGCTGATCGACCTCGATGACACCATCCTCGCCTACGACAAATTGGCGCGTCCGACCTGGTTGAGCGTGTGCCAGAATCACGCAGAAGCGCTTCCAGGCGTCACTCCAGAAGAGGTAGTCGAGGCCATTGATGAGTACCGAAAGTGGTACTGGTCAGACCCCACACGGCACCGGACGGCAAGGCTGAACCTGGGCAACGTGCGGGGTGACGTTGTTGAAGGCGGATTTAAACGTCTTGGAATCACGGTGCCAGGACTCGCGTTGAAGATGGGAAACGAGTACGCGGAGAAGCGCGAGCAGGCGGTGACCCCGTTTCCTGGCGCGATTGACGCCCTCGTGGCGCTGAAAGACCTGGGCATTCGCATGGCGATGGTCACCAACGGCAGCTCAGAAACCCAGCGGGCCAAAATCAGCCGGTGGGACCTGGAACCGTATTTCGAATACATCCTGGTTGAAGGCGAATTCGGAACCGGCAAACCCGACCCTGAAGTCTATCGGCACGCAATGACGACGTTGGACTCCGAACCTCCGAACACCTGGATGATCGGCGACAACCTCGAATGGGAAGTCGCCGCCCCTCAACGGATGGGCATCACCGGAGTTTGGCACGATTGGAAAGGCCGAGGCCTGCCGCAGGGCACGAAGATCAAACCCGATCGGATCATCAAGTCATTACAAGACCTGCTTCAACTGCCCTTGGAGTGATCGTACTCAGAACGTCAGAGACACCTTGAGAGCCCCGTCCTCGCGCGACGATGCCAGGTTGAACGCGTCCTGCACTCTCTCGATGGGATATTGGTGCGTCACGAACGGCTCCATGTCGATCTCGCCGTTCCTGATGAAGTCGGTGGCAAGCTGGAAAGCCGGAAGCCCAGGTTCATCTTGAGCGCCGAACACCGTATGCAGGTCGAGCCTCTTGCGGAAGAACGTGTCCCAGTCGAACGGGATTGGCTCCATTGTGTCTGGCAATCCGAACACCGCGACCCTCCCAAGGGGTCTCACCAACTGCAACGACTGGTTGAATGTCGCTGTAGAGCCGACGGCCTCGACCACCAGGTCCGCCCCTTCGCCGTTCGTCAGGTCCATGATTGCGTCTGTAGCCTCCTGGCCAGTCACGTCGACTGCCTCGTCAACCCCCATACGAACGCCGTGGGCCAGACGCTCTTTGACTGGCTCAATTGCAATGATTCGATGAGCGCCGATGCGTCGGAGCATGAAGTCGTGAAACAGACCCACAGACCCCTGTCCCATTATCACAACCGTCTGCCCCACCAAAGACGGGAGTTTTCGCGTTCCAAATACGACAGTGCCCAATTGCTGGGCCATTAGGAGATGGGCCTGGGGAACGTCTGTGGGCAGTTTGAGCAAGAACTGCGGGTCGATCAACTGGTAGCCTGCGAAGGTCTTGGAACCCCAGATATTCGGCGCTGTTAGCACCAAGTCTCCAGCCCCAAAACCTGTGCCACCGCCGTCGAGCACCTCGCCAACACCCTCGTGACCTGGATACCCGTGAGGAAGAGGAAACTCATAGGCGTTCCAACCCATGTTGACGATATGCAGATCGCTGCCGCAAATAGACGCCAACGCTGTTTTGACCAATACTTTCCCCGGCTCTGGGTTTGGAATTTGAATCTCATCAACTCGGATAGTTCCTAGTGTCATCGCCTGGGCAGCCAGCATCGTGGGCATATTGGGGATTCCTCCTGTCATTTTTTTCTGGAATTTTCGCCAGAAACCGGCGTCAAATCAAGAATTAGTAAGTTGCGCGCCCGCCTGAGATATCGAACACCGCCCCGGTGCTGAACGAGCACTCTTCAGAGGCCAGCCATGCGACTAATGCGGCGATCTCGCTTATCTCTCCGGTGCGTCCCAATGGGATGCGTTCCACCATATACGCGACTTGTTCGGGCGTGAACTCGTCCAGTATACGCGTTTGGACCACGGCGGGAGTGACGCAGTTGACCCGAACGCCTGTGCCGGAAAGCTCTTTGCCCACAGACTTTGTAAGTCCGATCACCGCAGCTTTGGTTGCCGAGTACGGAACCATGCGCGGGTTGCCTTCTTTGCCTGCGATTGACGCTATGTTGACGATGCGTCCGTAATCGCGCTCAAGCATGTGCGGTATGACAGTGTGTGAGAACGAGAACACCCCTCGGAGGTTTGTGCGATAGACACGATCCATCTCCTCGACTTCAAGCTCCCAGATGTTGCCATTGACGCCGCCGATGCCCGCGTTGTTAACCAAGATATCTATCCGGCCCCAGGTATCCAACGCTTGTTTGACTGCACGTTCGGCGGTGTCTGGCTCTGCTACGTCGCCCAGGGTCAGTTCGGTGGGCGTCCCGCGAGCGGCTAACTCGCTGGCCGCTTGCTCTCCCAACTCGCTGTCGAAGTCCACCATCACGACCTTTGCCCCTTCGCACCCTAATCGTTTGGCGATGCCATATCCGATTCCCGTTGCGCTGCCTGTCACAATCGCGACCTGATCGTCAAACCTAGCCATTCTGGCCTCCGAACATCGTTGAATTTGAATCACTTCTCAGTGGAGAAGGTTATCACAGGCATCACGGCCGCTGTCAGTCCCACACAATTTGCGGTTCAGGTTACACTCTTCAATGAAACATTCATTAGACGAATTGGAGGATCAATAATCATGCCACAGGCTTTCAATGCTCCAGGATTGCCAGAACCATTCGGAATATTCTCAGGCGCGGCATGGGAGCCTGAGGGCAAGGTGTTGCACATCTCAGGCTACGTCTCTCAGGATGCCGAAGGCAACCTCGTGGGCGTCGGCGATATCAAAGCTCAGACTCGGCAAGTGTTGAAGAACATCGACACCGTGCTTGCAAGCGTCGGCGCCAACGTTTCTGACATCGCTAGGGTGACAGTCTATATCACCGATATGACTATGCTCTCAGAAATTCACGAAGCACGGGCTGAATACTTTGAACGTCCCTACCCGGCCAGCACACTCGTCGAAGTTAGCCGCTTGGTGAGGCCAGAGTATCTGATCGAAATCGACGCGGTGGCGGTCGTGCCGTTCGACAGAGCAAAAGACCCATCCTGAACGTTAGAATCGTTGTTGACACAGCATCAGTGCAGCGGTCAGACTCAGATGGCCGCGTCCTGACACCAGTCGAATCGTTCAGTCTCTTCTGTGGGAGGATTCAGGTGGTTGAAAGTTCCGGAAGGCGCCACGGACGTTGTGGAAGCTTGAGATTCTTGGGCCGTGGCGCCCTTTGAGATCGCGTATGCGCCTGAGAAGAAGATCATGGCGAGCAACACGGCCAATAAGATCGGGAAGATGATTGGCAGGTCTCGCGTCGCGGTGATTTCTCCAGGTTAACTTTGCGCTTTCAAGAACTCGTCCATGTGCTTGCGTAGCAGAACCTGCGCCCGATGCAACCTCGATTTTAATGCCGAGACCGTCACATCCGGAATTTCCGCCGTCTCAGAGTTCGACTAGCCTTCAACGTCGGGAAGCACAACGGTGGTTTGAAGGTCTTCAGGGAGCATCGCGATGCCCTCTTTGATCCTGGCGCCCAGCTCTGAATTGGTGGCGAACCGTTCGGGAGCATCGCTCCAGTCGGCGATCACAACATCATCGAGTCCGGTCCGGGTCAGAGTCCGGGCCTTTTTCTCCTTGCGAAGCTTCATGAGGGCGGCGTTCACTGTAATACGGTACAGCCACGTCGTCACTTTGGATTCGCCGCCGAAGCGCTCGTATGCGCGGTATGCAGATATGAAGGCGTCCTGAGACACGTCTTCCGCATCCTCAGGTTTGCCCATCATGCGATCGGCGACGTTGTAAACGAAGTCCAGAGTAGTTCTCGACGATATCGTCGAAACTGTTGATTTCCACCGGGTCTTCTCTGGCAGCCTATGCCAATATATTGCCCTGTGCGTCGCCTCTACGAGACGAATTCTTATCGCGGTTGGTGGACTCATCATATCGAGCCGAGCCTAGCTGATTCAAATTGGATCCAATTGTATATCAACAATAACGCAAAACTAAGGTTAGTTGACCGGTGCAACCTCATAAACTAAAGTAGCAGAGGCTACCCCGTTCAACTTAAGATGGCTACTTGATCGTGGTTTCACAACTATTTGGAATATTCAATGGAATGCGCTCAGATGACGACTGCGACGAAGTTCGCGGCATGTCTTCTGATTATTTAGATGGCGAGTTGGGCCAATGTGGCGCTGCCACGGTCAGTAGACACATTTTGAAATGTGGACCTTGCGCCTCATTGTCAACACCCTGCACGCAACTGTGGGTCTCTTGCGGTCGACACCGAAAGAGAAGCCATCGCCTGATTTTAAGCAACGAATCCGGGAACAGGTCAATCGAGAGCGGGGCAATTGACCTGGCGCTTTTCCCTAGAACCTCTGCCGTTATTACGCCCGCGCCTATGAACGAAATTCCTGTCACAATTAATAAACCGCGCGCTCCACACGGCGAAGTTTTGGGACTCGTCGATCATGCGTTGAACACACACCATTTCTCTCTATGTTGAAAATCGCTGTTTGCGTCAAACAAGTCCCCGTGGTCTCAATGCTCAAATTTGACAACGAGACCCGCAGGATTGTGCGCGAGGGCGTCCCCAGCGAGGTTAACCCTTTCGATCTCCAGGCGGTGACCGCTTGCGTGATAATTAGAGAGTCAATGCCCGTCGAAATTGTGGTGGTGACGATGGGGCCACCACAGGCTCGGGAAGCGCTGGTCCAATGCATGGCGTTGGGCGCAGATCGCGGAATTCACCTGAGCGATAGAGCGTTCGCAGGCTCTGACACGTTGGCCACGGCGCGTGCGCTGTCCTTGGCGTTGGCTCGCGAAGCTTTCGATATTATCTTCTGCGGAATTAACAGCGTCGATGCCGAAACAGGACAGGTTGGTCCGGAGTTAGCCGAAATGCTGAACCTGCCGCAGGTTACGGGCGTGTCCAGAATTGAGATTCCTGAGGCTGGCGACAGCGCCACGGTCACCAGGCTGAACGACGACGGGCATCAAGAAATTCTGTGTCCACTTCCCGCTGTGTTCACTGCCGCTGAAGGGATCGGCCCAGAGATTTACCCCAGCCGAGAGCAGATGGAAGCGGCAGAAGCCAAGCCAATCGAGACTCTGTCCGCCGTTGACATATCATCGGACACCGAACCACTGGGGGTGTCAGGCTCTCCGACGTGGGTCGGAGAAGTGTACTCGACCGAATCCACCAGAGACGGCGTAATCATCCGAGACCTTCCAGCGGATGAGGCCGTCGCCCAACTCATGGCCAGACTTGAATCCAGAGGCGTGTTTGGAGACCGCCGCGCTGACGAAATTCCCAGCGATCCGCGCGACGTTCGCCAACCCGAAGGCGCCAACGGCGGAACTTGGATCGTCGCAGAGACCCTCAGAGGCCGAGTCAGGCCCGTCACGCTGGAATTGTTAGGCGAAGCGCAGAAATTCGCGAGCTGTGTTGGCTCCCGTGTCGAAGCCATGCTGATCGGACACGGCATCCGAGACCACGTTGGTGAACTCACCGCCTATGGCGCGGACTGTGTTCACCTCGCTGACGCCCCCAAACTTGAACACTACGACACAGAACTATACACCGGTATCTTGGCACGGGCCATCGAGGCCCATCACCCATATGCCGTGCTGATACCGTCCACTGTGAACGGGCGAGACCTGGCTGCGAGGGTGGCCGCACGATTGGGATTGGGCCTCACGGGCGATTGCATCGGGTTGGACACTGATCCCGAAGGCCGACTTGTCCAGTTGAAACCGGCCTTCGGAGGTAGCATTGTCGCTCCAATCTTGTCCAACACATCGCCGCAGATGGCAACAGTGCGCCCTGGCATATTGACGGCTTGCGAGCCGGACCGGTCAATCGAACCCCTCACCCAAGACCTGCCCATCAATGACTTGGGCGAAGCGAGAGTCACGATTCTGGAGTCCGTTTCAGACGAATCGCTAGAGGGCGTCGAACTCGAACACTCGCGCCGGGTGATTGGCGTGGGCAAAGGCATCGGCGGGCCCGAGAACTTGCCAATGGTCAGGTCATTGGCCGACGCTCTTGAAGCTTCCATCGGAGCGACACGTGAAGTAACGGACGCGGGTTGGTTGCCGAGGCAGGTCCAAATCGGGCTTTCAGGCAAGGCCATCGCTCCAGAACTGTATATCGCCGTTGCGATAAGAGGCCCGTTCAATCACACGGTTGGAATCCAGCGTTCTGGCACGATCGTTGCCATTAACAACAGCGCCCGGTCCCCCATCTTCCGGGCCGCGGATTTTGGCATCATTGGCGATTACGCCGAGATCGTTCCAGCACTGACGGAAGCCATCAAACAACGGATGTAATATAATATCGAGTAGATCATCTGAATCTTAACCACGGGAGGAATACGAACATGGCAGACGAACAAACGATCACACTTCGAGCTAATGGACCGTACATGGTTCAAGGCCCAGTAAAACTCATGGACGCCGACGGCCAGGAATACACGCTGGAGAACGAAATCTACATGCTGTGTCGCTGCGGAGAGTCGTCCAACAAGCCCTTTTGCGACGGCTCGCACCGAGAGGCCGGTTTCCAGGCTGAGAGCGAAGCTCGATAGCTCAGCAGCCAAGTCGATTTACATGAAGGCGGCCTTGATGGGGACCGCCTTTTTTGTTGTTGCCTCGGCGTCTTTGCCCGCATAAACTGGCGTGCGAATATGAACACTTCTTCAACCCGTCGTACGCCAGCCTCTCAGGCTTCCGCGGCATGACTCTCTCCACATTAGACAACTTGACAGAACGCCTAGTGAGTCGGTTGTTTTTCTACGGTTGGGCCATCGTGTCAATCACGTTTGCCACGGCCATGATAACTGCTGGGATCGGGGGCTACGGCCTGTCCTTCTTCATCATTCCCATGTCCGAGGAGTTTGGCATCTCCAGAATTGAGTTCTCGGCAATCTCCGCCTTTCGCCTGGCATTGCTTCCCGTCATGCCTCTGTTGGGATTCCTGGTCGACAAGAAGCATGGCCCGCGGCTGCTGATCACTATCGGCAGTATTATCGCCGGAGTGGCTCTTCTTTTGACATCCCGTGTGAGCAACATTTGGCAGTTCTACATTATCTATGGGGTCGTGTTCGGCATGGCAATGAACTCTATGGGGGGCATGCTGGTCGGGCCTGCAGTAATCTCCAAGTGGTTCATTCGCCTGCGAGGTAGGGCGATGGCAGTTGGGACAATGGGAATCTCAGCCGGCGGGTTCGTCATCGCTCCGTTGGCGGGCTGGGTCATAGGCCAATACGGATGGCGCGCTGGCTGGGTCGTTCTTGGATTAATATTGCTCGTGATCGTTGCTCCGATGGCGGCACTGCTCATGCGGCGCAGTCCTGAAGACGCGGGAATGCAACCGGATGGAGATCCGGCGCCGGTTGACTCTCAACATGCCGCCGCGACCAAATCAGAGTATTCGTTCACGCTCAAACAGGCTCTTAGGACTCGCTCCTTATGGCTCATGGTAGGCATCCAATCTGTGATGTTGGTGTCGTTGTCCCCCGTTTTGTTCCATCAAGTGGCCTACGTGCAGGACAAAGGGTTTGATCTTGGAATCGCAACCACGCTGGCAACAACATTAGCCTTCTTCGCCATCGTCGCCAAGCTTCCTTGGGGGTATCTGTCTGAAAGAGTCCACGTCCGGTGGGTTATGGCGGTTTGCCTTACAACTTCGGGATTGTCGTTGTTCATAATCGTATTGGCCGATAACTTGTGGATGCTGTACGTATACGCGGCCTTGCACGGGTTGACTATGGGAGGCGTGCCGACGGTAATGAACGTCGCATGGGCAGTTTATTTCGGACGCCGTCACATCGGAGCAATCCGAGGTGTCGTGACGCCGGTGGGCAGCATCGCAGGAGCGTTCAGTCCGATATACGCAGGCTGGGCGTGGTCGACCGACACGAATTATGACACACCGTTTACGATGTTCGCCGCCTTGTGGATCATTGGAGGCGTTCTCGCGCTGGTTGCAGCAACGCCGAAGATTCCGAGGTCATCGGCAGTCGGGCTTGAGCGACAAGGCTCGGCATCCGCCTAGCAACGCTCAGCATTCGGTTCATTGTTTCAGGCGATAACCTTCCCGCGCAATAACTTCTTGAGGTATGCCGAGTTGAGCGCTATGATAATCTGGTAGCCGCTGAACAGCGGTGCTCCTTTTGAAAAATCTTCCCCAGGTTTTTCAACGCTCCGCGGTAGCTCAGTGGTAGAGCAATCGGCTGTTAACCGATCGGTCGTAGGTTCGAATCCTACCCGCGGAGCCAGTTCCTAGCTAGATTAGCTAAAGGATGTTTTCCTCTGCCCCTCCAAAAAAAGGAGGGGTTTTCTTGTTTAGAGCGGATAGCTACTCAGAACTGTTTCGTGGATTTCAACTTGCTTTGGAGGTGACTGGTCTTAGGCCAAGCGCCATAAAGCACTACACTACTGACGGAAGGAAGTTCTTAGAATATTATCCGGATGTGTCCCCACCCGAAATCACTTCTATCCATATCAGGCAATATCTAGCCCAACTCAAGAAGAAGGTATCGGCTAAGACCGTCTATGAGGTGCAGTTAGCCCTACGTAAATTCTTCCGATTTCTAGTCGAAGAGGGGGAAATAGCAGGTAGTCCCTGTGATGGGATAAAGCTGACTAGGTACAGAATAGACCCGCAGCCCTTGTACAGCATGGATGAAATCAAGGCGTTACTAGCTTCCTGTGACTTGAAGACCCCTTCCGGTGTCAGGGATTACGCAATCATAATGGTGCTGTTCGATAGTGGTGTAAGGGTGGGAGAACTTATATCTATGAGTCCCCCCGACTGGAAGAACCGCCTAGTCAAAGTAGATGGCAAGACTGGAGTTCGCTATGTCCCTCTGGGGCTAAGCTCACTGCAAGCGTTGGAGAGATATCTCAGGAAATGGAGCGTCTCCGATAGCCCAATGTGGAGGGGTAAGTACGGCCCTCTTACTACCTCTAGCGTACTTCAAATGGTCAGACGCCGATGTAGCAGCTTCGGCATTCCGTACAAGGTTGTTCATGCTTTCAGGCGGTCTGCCGCTGCGCAGTTGAAGCGTATGGGCATGAACGACAGCGTCAGGATTATTATTGGGCAGTTTGAAAATTCGCGGATCAGTCGGAGAGTGTCGATACCATCCATGCCTCGCATAACTGGATCAAGGACGACAAGGTCAGTCATCTGTTCCTGGAACAACCGCAGCCCGTCCAACCCACTCTGGGCCGTGAGCACAGTGTATCCACATTTGGAGATCGCCAACTCGGCCAGTTCCAAAAATTCTGGGTCGCCGATGAGAAGCACCAACGGATGCGACTCAGCAGTCATCCGACATCTCCACGATTGCAGCATCCCTTACCAAGGCTGGCTCATGCTGATCCCACTGGAGTTTTTGCGCTTTTGGAACCGGTCAACGTATCAATCGTCAGCTCTGATTCCTTTGATCTTCTCCGTTCCCCTCATGGTCACACTAGAAAACGATTAACTGAATAGAATCATCAATTGCCGGTTCAATCTCACCGTAATATCTTAATATTAGAGCATCACACACATATTATCGTAGGGAACATGTATACACGATGATATACACCCAAACGAGTAATTCGACCCAAGAATGGTGGGTGGATTCACACTGTCGGCTTAACACCAACAATCCGTCAACTCGATGGGATTCGACTCTAGAACATTCAAGTTTATTGATTCGGTTGACTGGATGAAGTTCAGTCGACACGTCCACGCCCCACCGAGCGGTTCCGATTTTATCGAACGAATCCTAGGACCATTGGGGAACTGCAATCGAGGGTTGAGTGCAATGCGGCACTATGGGTTGACACTGCGGTCTCTGACCGTACAATACCCTCACGATGCAAAGTCAGCTGCTGGAGGCCATAACGTGATAACCAAATTCGACAGCCTGTTCGCTGGGCATGTAGACATGGAAAACGTAGGATACGGCGGAGTCGCCGTTAATGACCGGTACTTTCCGAATGAACACCTGGTCACCGCGTATGACAAAGCTCAGAACATCGCCCAGTTGATGGATAGACTTGGTTTCGACACTTTCTGGATGGCCGAGCATCACTTTCAGCCGGAGGGCTACGAGTGCATACCCAACATCCTGATGATGGCGGTGCATCTGGCCCATGTCACCGAAAACATCAAGATCGGTTGCGGATTCAACATCGCTCCCATGTGGCATCCGTTGAGGCTGGCTGAGGACTTCGCAACAGCCGACATCCTCACCCAGGGCCGAACAGTGTTTGGAGTTGGTCGAGGCTACCATACCCGCGAAGTTGAGAGCTTCGCCTCTCCCCTTCTCGACCAGGCCGCTAACCGAGACCTTTTCGAGGAGCAGGTGGACGTCATATTCAAAGCGTTCAACAACGAGTCCTTTTCTCACCACGGCAAGAATTACGACATCCCTCCCGACGTGCCTTACAGGGGTTACGATCTCAAGGAGATTACGCTAGTTCCCCGCCCGGTCAATCTTCCGGTTGAGTGCTGGCAGCCTATTCAGGGCGGGACGCCTCGCGCGCTGGATTTCATGGCGAAACACGACATCAAGGGCGTCATAGGCGGAGGCGTAGCCGAAGGCGGAGCAATGGACGATGTCGTAAATGCATTCAGGGACGCCCGAAATCGGGCTGGTCGCGAGTCAGAGCTAGGCGAGGGACTGAGCTTCGGATTCCACTTCTACCTCGACGATTCCCAACAACACGCCATTCAAACCGCAGGGAAATTCTACGAAGAAAACCTGAAAATGTTCGGTCCCCTGAGGCTGGTCCGAGCGCTTTCAGATGAGCAGATCGACATCATGTCCGACCCATCGAAGGCGCCCACGGCTGACCTCCCAAGAATCGAAGGGGCGGTCGAAGCCGGTGGATTCCTGGCCGGGCCGCCCGATTTGGTGGTTGAACAACTGAAAAAACTTGAAGAGCGATATCCGGCCTTGGATAGAGTTAGCGTCAGCCATCCGGTCGGCACACCATGGGCGATCATCCAAGAGCAGCTTCAAAGATTCGCTGAAGAAGTCATGCCCGCGTTCAAGGGCAAAGTTGAAGCAACTGTGCCGGCAGATTAGAGACCATCACGCCAATCACGAATCGAGGGACACAGGAGCGCGTCATGCCTGCGAAAAAAGGAACCGGGTTGCTGATGGTCTGGGTAGAAGTTCCAGACGAAATCGAAGATGAGTTCAACAAATGGTACAACGAGGAACATATCGCCGAGCGTCTGGGCATACCAGGAGTTCTCAGCGCGGCCAGATATGAAGCCGTTTCGAGCGGCCCCAAGATGCTGGCATTCTACGAACTTGAAAGCTCCGCCATCATGGAGTCCACCGAGTACCTGAAGGTTCGCAACAACCCGTCAGACTGGACCAAACGCATGAACCCCGGCGGTGTCGGCACCGTGTACATCCGCAACGTATACGAAATGATCCACCCCACCGATCTTACAGATGAGATAAGCGCGAGCCCGATGGCACCTGCCCTCCAAATAGGCCGAATGGACATCCCGCCAGAGGTGGAGGGCGAGTGGAACGAGTGGTACAACACCGTCTATGTCCCAAACTACGAAAAAGTCCCCGGAGTCATCAGAGGCCGTCGTTTCAAGGCGGTCGTGGGCGACCCCCAATACCTGACAGTGTACGAGTTCGAGCATGAGGGCGCTTCCCAGACCAAAGAGTGGCTCCGCCAGCAAACAATCGACCCTCGGAACGAAGCGATGCGCGACGCGATGCTCCACGTCCCTGGCTCACCGGGAATCTGGAAGAAAACCTTCGAGCTTTCATAGGTCTGGACTTGACGTCCGAAATCGACACAGGGGACACCGTCGGCGTCCCCTGTTCAGTTTCTGGTGAACTAGATTACAGCGAGAATGTCGATCTTCTATACCTTAGCCAGTTTTTGGAAACTGCGAACCACATCCGGCGGCGTGTCAAAGTGGCTAATGCTGGTATGAGCAACCTCGCCAACGTAGATATTATCCTGTGAGTCGACGCACATCCCATGCGGGGCCACAAACTGCCCAACGTCCAATCCGTATCCGTTGCCTAGACGCTCCAACACATTGCCTCTGGTGTTCATGATTGTGATGCGAGGGCCGATGTTGGGCGTGTTGCGCTCCACCAACGCCCCCCACCCAAGCTCGCCGACGTACACCCGTTGGTCGTCAGTGATGTAGATAGCACAAGGTCGGTGAAGGTGAGACCATTCTGTCTCGAAATTGCCATTGCGGTCGAATATCTGGACGCGGTGGTTCTCCCGATCGGCCACGTAAACATAGCCGTCGCGGTCTGTCGCGATGTTATGGACGATGTTGAACTCTCCAGGTCCCGTGCCAGGACCGCCCCACGACATGATCGGTTCGCCATCTGCAGAGTACTTGTGAATCCTAGCATTGCCATAACCATCGGACACAAACATGTCTCCGTTATCGGGATCTGTGGCGACATGTGTGCATCTGTTAAAGGGCGCGCCGCTGTAAAGATCGGCTGCCTGTCCAGGCGAGCCGATGGTCATCAGAACCTCGCCATCCAGTGTGCACTGCCGCACTGTATGATCGCCATCGTCGGTGAGATACAGCGTTTCGTTCGGACCTGTGGACGCGCCATGCGGACGAACGAACACGTCCTCACCCCAGGACTTGATGAAGTTGCCGTCTTTGTCGAAAACGATCATCGGGTGAGGCCCTCGATTGAAGACATACACGTTGTCATTTGCGTCAGTTATTACACCTGCGACCTCACGCCATTGGTAGCCATCGGGAATCGTCTCCCAATCCACGGCAACTTCATACTTAAACTCGCCACTGCCCAATTGTACTGCGGTGCCCACACTGCCCTCCTGTTTGGTAGCATTTCGTTGCGAATAGATATACGCTTGTCAGCGTTTGATAATAGGCGCCCGGATTATATCATTAAGACTCCTTGGCTAGAGTGAGATATTAATATCTTGACGGAGCATCGAGTTGTCGCCTACGCTTATTCCACCGGGAGAGGCGCCCACTGGGACCACGTAGCTAAGAACTAAGCCCAATCATTCACGGGGAGGGCACAAAATGCCAAAATATCTTATATCTGCATCCTATTCCTCAGATGGAGTCAAGGGGCTGTTAGCCGAAGGTGGAACGAAGCGGAGAGAGACAATCCAGAAATTGGTAACGGGCATGGGTGGGAAGATGGAGTCATTCTACTATGCATTCGGAAGCGACGATGCTTACGTTATTGTAGATCTTCCGGACCACGCCACTATGACAGCCTTATCGCTTGGAGTCGCATCCTCTGGTTCCATCTCTAATGTGAACACGACTGTCCTCATCACGCCAGAAGAGGTTGACGAAGCTACTCAAAAAACCGTTAACTATACGCCACCGGGAGCATAGCTCTTAGGTTTCAAGAAGGGCGCTTACTCTCGACAAAGATAAACTTTTCAGTAGATCGAACAGGAGACAACACATGGTCGCAGAAATCATCTCGTTGCAAATATGCGTGGGACACCGCGAGCCGATGAACCCAGTGGATTCCGCCACGTTCATCGAAGGCTTTGGCATCGAAGGAGACCGTCACGCGGTCAAATCAGGCGCGCGAACCGTTCGCCAGGTCTTGCTGATGGATGAGGACACACTTGAAGGATTCGGTCTGGGCATCGGCCAGGTTCGAGAGAACGTAACGGTCAGAGGCATCGACCTGCACGAAGTTCCGGCAGGCCAGAGGCTGGCGCTCGGCGATGATGTGGTCGTCGAGATTACCCAGTTCTGCGCGCCCTGCGAACGAATGGACGAGGTCCGGCCTGGCCTGCGCGAAGAACTCTTTGAACAGCGCGGCATGCTAGCGACAGTCATCTCTGGCGGCGCCGTCAATGTGGGAGATCAGATTCAGGTCCTCGAGAGCGCTTCTGTCTCTTAGGTTCCCTAGGCGCTTTGGATCAACAATTTGATACCTACCCAATCCTCGGGTGAGTCCACGATTCTAACCCGAATAAGGGCACGTAACATAAAAATGCTCCGATATTTCAAAAGAGGCAAGCAGGAAGACCAGGAACGAACCGAAAAGGCGGTCGGACGCACCCGCCGCACATGGTTCGGACGAATGACCCGCGTGTTCCAGCGCAGCCAGATCGACGACGATATGTGGGACGAGTTGGAGGAATTGCTCATATCGGCTGACGTCGGCGTCGAGACGACGATGAGCCTCCTCGACCGTCTCCGACA
>Ga0066860_10000126_pt1 | contig 31048 bp, 28 predicted proteins | sample ETN07SmetaG_FD_65601 | JGI IMG/M metagenome (GOLD analysis project Ga0066860, IMG submission 65601) | Marine microbial and viral communities from oxygen minimum zone, Eastern Pacific Ocean - ETNP2014F14-07SV275 | ecosystem: Environmental > Aquatic > Marine > Oceanic ... | reverse complement strand
CCCATAAACCGCGAAGTTATCGATCCCGCCTCCCCGCAGCCCATTCCTCCAAGATACGTCGGATCAATTCCGGCCGCGTGGGCAGATCCTCCTCCGCCCGGCGCGCTTCATCAAGGGCCTCTATCAGCGCTGTCGGCATCCGGACCATAACAGGAGCGGTGTCCGCTTTGGGTCTTCCACGTGATTTCATAATATTACTTATTGACATATTGATTTCTTAGTATCATATATAAGCGCATGGACGACGGAGACGCAACTCCGACGCCCATGCTAACCGCACTGATTACGAGGACATCAGCATGGCTGCTAAAACATCTACCACCCCTACCCCCGCGACTGAACCGCTCAATCGTTTGATCCAGCTCGATCGGCTGGAATTCCGCAAGCTCCTGGACCTGTATTTTGAAGCCCTACGGGCGGACTGGGTGTATCACGAGATCCGGCAGAAGGTCGGAGCCAAGGCAGCGACAGATCAAGGACATGCCGCGGCTTCGGCGTGGAGCGCCTGCACAATGTCGCTTCTCCTCCTGCAGGACATGCGCACCGTCGACCCCGATCTCCGCACGGCCGTCGATATTCTGCACAAGACCTGCCCCGATCAGACGCCTGGCAGCGGTGATCTGATGCGCTGCGGGAGCGAAATGCTCGCGCTCGCAAACAAGCACAAGCACAAGCGCAGTGGTTCAGACGTGCTGCCGCTTCTTGATGAGGCCTTTTGCTTGCTTGAAGCCCACCACGGCAGTCAAGCGCTGGTGTCAGCGCAGCGGGCTGCCTGTTCCTGAGCGGCTTGATCTAAGCGCCTTGATTTGTGGGGCTCTCGAGGCCCCACCCCCAACTTTACGCATCATCGCACACCGGGCGCTACGCTCTGTGCCATTGGTCATGTCTTTTTCTTAGGAGCTCTTTATGCCGCTTAGCCAATTCACTTATCCCTTTCCCATCGATGGGAAGTTCCAGCAGATTTTCAAGGGGGCCCGCCCCGCACATTGGCAGGACGCTGCGACGCAAAAGGGTTTTGAGTTGATCGGCCGCGCTAAAGATCGATTGCACGTGGTGCTCGGCTGCACAGTCTGCGGAGCCCCTACCCTGAAACGCATCAGCGTTGTCCTTGGCCACAATCCCGAATGCCCGCATTGTATTCAAGCGCGGCGGGCGGCGGCGGCACGGACCATTGGAGCCGAGCTAATCGGGGTCGACCCCAAAGGCAATAGCCACTACGGCCTGTTCCGTTTTGCCTGCGGCCACACCGATCGACGTCAGTATCATCGCATTATAGACGCCGCGGCGGGCGGGCACCAAGCTAGCTGTTCTGAATGCATCGAAGATCGTTACGCAGAGGAAGCGCAATGCCATGATTGGAAATTGATCGGCCCTGCGGTACGCAAGGGGCTAAATTATCGAAACTACCAACACGCCTGCGGTCATTGTCAACAGGTCGCAGTCGTCAATATGCGCAACGGCGATCTGGATTGCGCAGGGTGCGGCGAAACATGGACCTCAAAACCGAGCGAGATCTATATTCTCGCATTCACGGTTCCCAACCTATCCGTCATCAAACTCGGCTACAGCAGCAACTCAACATTCCGCATGCGACAGGTCCAACGTGACCCTGATCAGACGCACGGCTCTCTTCTACGCAAAATCGACATCGAGACTGGGCACCGCGCGATCTGCATTGAAAAAGCCCTGCATAGCCATATCCGCCGGAACCGTCCCGATCTCATCGTGCCACCGGAGCTGTTCCGCGACCACATCCGCACAACCAGCGAAATCTATCATCGGCACGGAAAGCCATATATCGAGGCGCTCCTGGATGCCGTGGAAAGCGGGTGGGACCCACGCGATCAGTGCGCCTCATTGAGTATTATGTAAGCGTTGGCCTGAGGTCACGTTGTAGGGTTTGGTTCGCGCTGCGAGAACGAGCCATCTTATGATGGGGAGCTCGTTTCGCAATGTTCGCTCCAAGTTCGTTCCTCAGATCGCTTGGCCTTGAAAATTATGGGTCCGGCCAACGCCGATGGTCGGATACCACAAAGGCACGGGCGGTGGCGGACACGCTTGAGGTCGGTGCAACGGTGAACGCTATCGCTGAGCGATATAGCGTCCTTCCAATCCAACTGTCGCCGTGACGTCGACAGGCCAAGCAGAGCAAGCTGTTGCTACCCGCGCCAAAGGCTGCTGGGCCGCCTCGCGCTCCACAGATGACTTCTGCTGATCGGAAGAGCCCACATACACTATTCTCCGCTCGATGCGCTCAAGTCCTAAGAACCAATTTGGTACGCGGTCTACTGCATGAATGACCGTGGCTTCCTTTGATCAGAACGCTCGTAGCATGAGTTCAAATAAAAGCATTCCAGCAATCGACATTGTAACGGCGCTGGCGATCATTGGGCTTGCGGCATTTTCTAGGGCCTCGGGGATTAATTCTGACAGTGTCATCCAAATCATCGCGCCGGCAGCAAGGCCCAACCCGACGGGCAAAAAAGGTGTGAAGTAGGCAACAAACATGAAGGACGGTACAGCCAAGACCGGCTGAGGCAAACTAGAGAAAACGCTCCAACCCATTGCCTGCCAGACCCTGGCGCCCCTTGGAACCAATACAAGCGCTATAGCAAGACCCTCTGGGATATTGTGGACAGCAATGGCGGCAGTAATGAACCCGCCCAGATTGTCTTCACCTGCGAAGGCTACCCCGACGCCCACACCCTCGGCCGCAGAATGCAAAGTCATTATTCCGACAATCATGAGCATCTTTATAGCATCTGCACCCCTGATCTCCCTAATATGAAAGTCTTCTCTGCGCTCGATGAGCTTGTGACTGAGCGCGATGAATAGCAGACCTCCAATCAATCCGAAGATGGTGCGAATGGGACCTAAATCGGCTCCTTCCTGAAGGAGGCTGAAACTGGCTGCAATCATCAGACCCGCCGCGATGCCATTGCAAACTGAGACGGCTTTGGGCGTCATACTGCGCCAAATAAGAAATGGCAAAGGACCAAGCCCAGTTGCGAGCGCGGTGACAAGTGCAGCAACAAATACAGCGAAGACGGGATCCATAATACGCCTTGCTCTAAACAAAAGTGTTTGCCTGTAGGGGCCGCTCAGTACCAGCTAATCTTGGAACCTGCCTTCATATTTTAGAATGATTCTAAATAAGGGGGAAGCATAAATTCATATAACCAAGAACGAGACCCGTTAGGTATTCTGAGACGAGTACACTTTGAGTTTATATCAAACAATCTTTCGCAAAGGCAGCTTCTTGGCCCCTACCCTGTGATAAGTAGACCTAGATGTGTTCGATCGATACGTTGATTTTTCCGAACAATTTGACAATGACGCAAAGCAAGGATTCTGCGGAGTCGCTGTTTCTTGGACATGCGAACATCATGATCGGCGCCCGAGCTGAGACTATGGGGGGCCGAGGAACAGAGGCTTTATCCTAGCATTGGACGGATTGAAACTCGGCAGTGTCTGACGGAGGGGTACTACTTTGATGGACGCCTGGCGCACATCAAAACAAATTGAAATCTCGATCACTGAAGTGCTCGCGCGGTCCTACCGACGATTCTCAGCTTCTCCGTCTTCGGCATATGGCACGTTTTTGAGAAGCTGCGGATCGCGCATCTTTACGCGGCGCGTATGCAACTACGGCAACTTCGAAATTGCGGCGCCGTATGGAGCGATAGGCGCAGCGTGTGCCTCGGTGCTGAACCAACGGCCTCTCATAGCGAAATGCTGGACCGGATTGTCATATTGAAGGAACGCAACCCGACAAACGACGCACAACTATGATGGCCCGGAGGTGTAAGAACCTATGACTGGGTAGATACTTTCTTGGACCAAAAGCCCTGACAACACCGCAGAGTGGCAGAGCTGATTGATGAAAGATTATGGCGGAGCAGACAACATCGGCAGTAAGGAGCGGAGTCTTACAACGCATCTGTTTCTCCTGCGATAAGCTTATCCAAAGCATGCCTTTGCTTTGGTTCCTCTGGTTCTGATTGAGGACCAAGTATGGATCTATGTTCTGCAGTCCCTTCGGCTGGCACCGTTGTGTCCCAATAGACGTGGAAGCGAGTGACGGGATAAACCTATCCGCCGGATTAGATATTGTAGCCCGCAACCGATGGTCTCCTAAGAAGTAATCAAACTGACAGGTCCCCGCCCCTAATCAGCATACATGCAAAACCATTAGATTCTTAGTGCAGCCGAAGCTGCAAGGAATCCGCGAAGTCACGATGAAAACCCGGCTCGCTATTGACGATCAATATCGACAACGCAAGGAACCCTAAGGGCGCATTTTAGTTTGCCATGTGCTCGCGGAAACCATCGCTTAACAGTTGGATAAGCCCGATAAGATAGGATTGCGCGAAGGGTTTTTCAGCTAATGTCTCATCCGTATCCTGACTTTTTCTCAGAACCTGAGCGGGCGGACCACTGCGGCAGCCGCAACAGCAGTTGATCGTAGAAGTCTGATTCAGCAATGCGGTTGCATCAAAATAGCTTGAAGACCTTTTAATTTCGGAGTGAGGCTTATGTATGTGCCACATGAGACAGTGGTCGCTGAAGATTTCGTCCTGACTACGATTTGGGCTGGATGATATAACCGCAGTTTATTCTAACTTTGATCAGCAGGGCTCTCGGTATTGGCCGGGTCACAGTGGAGGGCTTGTATGCATCTGACATATTCCTCGGCCACGGTAGCCTTGAAATTCCAATGCAGATAGCTGTTTCATCTGATGATGACGCTCGCTGTGATCCCGTTTCGAGGAGTCTTTCACGCGCAGCAAGCCGCGCTATAGCCATCTCTAGTCTGCTTATCAACGAACCTATTGAGATGAATACGAACAGTCGGAAGACGTCGGCGCCGTCATTTTGACCACGGAAAAGAAATTCGGTTACGAATGCCCGGTTTAGCTTGTACCGCGGTACAGATTACTACAAGCGAATTGCGCTTGTACCTCATCAAATGAATTGTGCTATCGGTTATGCTTGCCAGATTGCGGGCTCAGGTGTTTGTCAGGTTTCGGACGGTGAAACTACTGTAATCTCACACGTTGAGCTACATGTACCGCGGTACATGTTTTCGCGAAGCTATCTATTCGAAGATAGGGATCGAACCGTGTCTTCATAAGCATGAACCGGAAAATGCTCGGCGCCAGCGTCTGTATGAGCAGGCCTGGGAATCAAGAGTAGCTGTGCACTCTAGGCCATCTGTACCGCGGTATACCTTTGCTTAGGGCTAGCCATTCTACCTCATCGAATGCCCGCAACAGGCTTGCCTGCGACAAACCCTGTGATCATTGAGTGAAAGTAAGCTGAGGGTGATTTGATACGCATCGCATTCTTAGCTAGGTATTCCAAAGCGCTGAGCATGTTCGGCCATCCAATTAAGGCGACGCCTTTCGCCAAGGTATCACTTTTCAGACTTAGAAAGGATCCAAAAAGAAAAATTGCTTCCCGTAGGCGAGAGGGCGATTGAATAGCTTCTGGATAGAGGCTTGCTATATTGGGACAGCGTTTCCAAATTTCTACAAGCCGTTCATATTCGTCGTGCACCTTCTTATTAGGATCTATTTTTATGGACTCTACTTGGCGGCTATTTTGACCGTCCCTGGCGGACTCTTTCGGTGTATCCGCAATGCGTCCCCGGGCGGGGGTTGCGCGCTTAGCTTCGACTTTCCGGCACGACAAAGGTACTGACCTAGGAGCACCAATTTCCAGGTTCCGGTCGTGTCGAGCACAGTTTGTATAGCGCTCAGGTTCCTGCAGGGCAATTTCCTTGGAATCAGTGCGTTGTGGCAGGTCGGCGGTAGCCGGGGTAGGGGAAGGGGCGCTGTGGTGAAACTCAGACGTCTGATTGGTTTCTCCCGACGCAGAGCGGCGAGTTTGGGTGTCATCTTTCAAAGCACGCATCTCGCGAATGAGTACAGCGACGCCCTCGGGCGTCAAAGAGGTTCTGCGAAGGACCTTCTTAACCTTAGTGAGATATTCGATCTGTGCCTCTGTCAACTGCTCAGGAGCGCGAAGAAGATCGGCACGAATTGCCAGCGCTTTGGAGCGCATTGAGCGCAGCTCCGAAGCTTCGAGTTCGAGCTTTGCCGCCTCAGTCACCAACTCGGGGTAGATGCGGAGTAGGGGGGAGAGATCGAAGCCGAAGGCATCGCGAACAACTCCACCAACCCGGAGCGGGAAGCGCTTTCCGGTGGCGCTGTCCTTGCGCGTGATGAAACCGATTTCGCAGAGCTTGGCGATGTGGCGGCGCAGCACGCGATCACTCATGCGATTGGCACGCTCGCAGATGGATTTGTTCGATGGATAAACCACCAACAAATCGTCCGAACTAAGAGAATTCTCAGTACCTGTTTCTCGGTCACGGCTTGGGAGGAAGCTCAAAAGCGTATCTAGTACGAGGATCGAGCTCGGGGAGAGGCCATAGCTTTGGCTGCTCTCCTTTACCGCGGTAATTAGAGCCCGTCGCGTGACAGAAGGCCTGGTTCCGGAAAGGGTAGGGGCAAAGCTGCTCCGCCCTCCGGCATGAAATGCCGTGGTTTTTGCCTGTTCCATGAATTTTCAGACGGCAAAGAGATACCATTCACCGAAAACGATGTTGCAATCGATTCTCTGGCAGGGTATCCAAGAGGTGCTTAAATCACTTGGGGCCCTTCGAGACTACGGTTTCGGGGGGTTTCTTTTTGCGCTACGTCTGCCTCCTTTCCTATCTTATTGCTGCTGTAACTAGATTGGTTCTCGACTCTCTTAGAGTCGCTATATTTGGCGGGGATGGGAGGATCATGTACCGCGGTACATGATTTTACCGAACGCGCCAAATAATCCTAAGTAATCAATAGCTTATGTTATTCATGCTCTGATTTCCATTGCCAATACAGTTGTTCGGTTTGATTCTGGAGCCATTCAATGAAGGCGGCATCGGATTTATCCTTTACCCTGATGCTAATGCCCTTGGTGCTGGGCGACAGTTCAATATGACCTTTTGCAACCGAACGCTTCTTTGGCTTGCTTAATGCCTGCTCGGAGCCGGGCTTCAACCTCTGAAGGACAGTGTTGAACCGGCTTGGGCTATCCATCTCCTCGGGCAGGGCTTCTACTGTTCTTTTGATCCGACGGGTCTCAACATCCGCTGTGATCTTTGCCAGCGCGCCCCATTGCCTCCGACCGATGCCATGAGCCGGTCCGATCGCATCAATAAGCTCACTTGGGATCTCCCGAATGACCTTTGCCATTCGACTTACTTCTCCTTTCGGAATGTTTAGGGCGCGTTCAATCACCCCTGTCTTCATTCCGCTATCGAGCAGTTGAGTGATAAAGGCGGATTTTTCGATGTAGCTATTTTCTAGACGCTCAGCGTTTTCTAGACCTTGGGCAACGACCAAAGCGTCATCGTCCAGCGCGCCGATATAGGCTTTTACCGGAATGCCAAGAATACGACACGCCGCGATCCGACGGCGACCGTAGACCGGCTCGTATTCGAAGCCGGAACCAGGCGTTGCGGCTCTGAGCAATACGGGGACTTGTTGGCCGGAATCGCGAATGGATTCGACAAGCGTGTCGATTTCCGCGGAGGCATCGAAGCGGTCCTGAAATCTACTCTGACCTATGAGGCCGACCTCGATCTCTTGGATCGTCTGATTCCGCAGATCGTCATATGTTTCGCGGAACCGTCGGACTGTTGGACTGCCAGATGTAGGCGCTGCAGTGGTAGTGCTTGGGGTAGGGGAGGGGGCTTCCTGCGTATCCTCACCACCGGACAAAGTCCGCTCAAGACTTGCTGAGAAAATGCCTTTACGCGCCATTGGTATCTCTCCCCCACGATTGATGGATAAGACCTTCAAACTCCGTAACTACCCTTGTCACGGAATCCCAAGCACGCTGATAGGTCTGACGATTGAAGCTAGACGGATCGACTTCCGCAATGGTCTCCGCGCTATTCGCCGCATCCGCGATCGCGGCCGACAAATAGAACTCGCTGGCCATGACCGCATCTTCGAGGATTGACCTTAAATAGCTGGCGACCTGAATTTGCGGCTGGTCGGTGGGGTTGTACCTCGTGATCAGGTATTTAATCCAGTCGTAGGGTCGAGCGCCCTGACGTCCTTCCAAAACTGACATCATCTCACCGGCCATCCCGAGGAATGTACCGAGACTCATGACATCGATGAAGGAGGCCGTGACGGGAACAAGAAGCCCCGAGCTGGCAAAAAGAGATGCGATAACTGCAAAGCTCATTTGCGGCGGGCAGTCGACCAAGAACACGTCAAAGTCATCGCGGATGGGCGCTAGTGCCTCCTCCACGCGAACGAAGAACGGGAATTTCTTCTGATCGTTGACTGCGGTCTCATGCTCGAACTCCATGATATGCATATTGGAGGGGATCAGGCTGAGATTGGGGATATGCGTTTCCCGGATCACCTCGCGAATATCGACTCGCTGGGTTCCTTCGGGATCAGAAGCATCAGGGTAGCGGATCGCATCATAGAGTGTGAGCATGTCCGGCTCGCGCTCTGGGATGATCCCGCAAAATTGTGTCGTGCTAGCCTGGGCGTCGAGGTCAATGACTGCCACCCTATAACCACGCAAAGCCAAGGCGGATGCGACGCTGGCGGCAGTAGAGGTTTTTCCAGCGCCACCTTTCAGGTTCACGATACTGACGACCTGAGAGCGCTCGCCACCCTGTCTGCGCGTAACGTTCTTGCTTTCGAGCCGGTCATTCTCGATCAGGAAGTCTCTGATCGCATGGAACTCGGAAGCTTCGAAATAACGACGCGTGCCCCGAAGGAGTGTCCCTTGAGGCAGAGCCGGGTTAGTACGTAGGGTGTGTCGCAGCGAGTTTTCGTTCACGCCGATGTAGTGGCACGCCTCCTTAAACGAAAAAGGCCGCAAGACTTTCTCTTTGTTCGGCTCAAGTAAGCGCTCCCGATGCTGTATAAGCTGACTCGAAATAAGCCCCGCATGCCTGCCTAGGGACGCTGATCCGCTCATATTCATTTGCCCTGCCTCGTGAATCCGTGTCATCCGGGTTTATCTCCGTGTAACACATTTTTCCCACAACGCCAGAAAAAATGCGTGACGCGATCAAACGGCGTGAGCCAGTATGCTGATTTCTCAAATGATGTAGAAGCGTTAACAGATGAGCTTAAGGCAGGGCATACCCCCCCGCACTCGGTTAGAATCTGCTCTGAAGTCTGAAAGCTCTAATATCGTGGCCAAAACCGCATGAAGAATCGGAGCTACAGTGAACGCCGCGGATTTCTGTCGCCATGAGCCTGCCATAACCGGCCTCACGCGGCGAAGGTCAAGACCATATGATTGGAACGAAGCCGTTTGGTTCACCCATTAATAACGGAGCAGTGATATGTTTGATCTGGTCTGGCGGACTGATGCTCAGATAGAGGGTTTGGAGCACTACCTTCCAATGTCACATGACAAGCTTCGGGTCGAGTATCGGCGTGTTTTTGGCGAGACTACTGTTATCGTAACAATGCGTGCGTACATTGCTCATGGTGTCTGAGCTCTACGCCGGGTTCAATCTGGACCTGGGCGCGGCTGAAGAGTTGATGCTAGAACGTGGCGTGGACGTTTCATACGACACGATCCGGCGCTAGACAGTCAAGTTCGGTCCGATGATCGCCCACGTTCGGCGACGATGGCAGCCGCGTGCCGGCGATGTCTAGCACTTGGACGAAGTCGTCCGTGAAGATCTCGAGCCGGTCTTACTGGCACCGGCTTTTTTTTATTGAGGACATCCTTAAATCCAGGCGAGACATGCTTAAATCCAGGCGAGACATGCGCGCGGCAAAGCAATTTTTGATCAAATTGATAGAACGCTGGGGCTTCGTTCCCAAACGGATCATGGCGGACAAGCAAGCTGGGCTCCTAAGGGGCGGCGAAACGCGAGGTCGCACCTGGCTTTGATCATTAGTCTCATAAGGGGGCCAATAGCCGGGCAGGAAACAGCCATCTGCCTTTCCGAAAACGAGAGCGGGTGATGTAGGCTTTCAGGTCGGCGGGTAATTTTCGACGCTTCATTTCGAGGCAATCTGTACCCCGCAATTCCTTTTCCGCACTAATCCGCCGTCGTTCCGCTCTCACCATCCGCTACCATCGGCTAGAAGCATTCAAGACATGGAGAACCGCGGCAAACGTCGCTTGATCAACGATTTGCAGACAACTTGCAAACTAAGCGCGCTACCGTGACACCACTGTCATAGGAAACCAGGCGACAAGCCGAAACTGCCATCTCTCAATAAATAATGACCTCTACAATCCGCGCCGACGGCACTCAGCACTCGGCTGGAAAAAACCGGCCGTGTTTGAAGGGAAGAAAGCTTAAACAAGCACTTGGAGCGGCACAAATAGGTGACAGGTACGACCCTCGTACGTAAGCCCTGCGTGCTGAACGGACCGCCTCATTCAGGTCCGGGAGCCAACTTCTGGGCAAACTGTTCAATAACTCATCATAACAGCTCTGCTCTGGGAAATAATCTTGTAAATGGACGTAAGCCATTCTACACCTAAGCCAAGAGCATGAAATCCAATTGAGCGGAAATGGTATGTCGAAAAGAATTTTAGTGATCTCTTCAGTTGTAGCATCCATTGGGTCGGCTGGCTTAGCGCAAAGTGATGCAGTTCTTGCGCCTCAACCCTCGCTACTCAGCCCCAGCACTCAATTGGCATTTCCGACGGTTGCGGGCGCGCCCTCGGCGGTCGCACCTAGGTCTGGAAGCGGCTTTGTTGGTTTGACCTATGCCACGCCCAGAGGCGGAGTATCTGGGGCAGGGGGCGACGGAGACCTCGTCGCAGGTTATAGTATCGGAAGCCCCCTTGAGAATCTTAGCCTAACATTTGGTTTGGCCCTAACCGGGCTAGAACCTTTAGGTGATGCGGGTTCGCTAAGCCTTTCCGCCTCCCGTTTGGCGCATGTTGGTGGAAACTCTGCAACTTTTGTCGGAGCGACGGTTTCGAACCTTGCAGCTTGGGGCGTGAATTCGAACAGGTCCGAGCAGTTTACCGTTTATGCGTCGCACATCTTAGCTATTGAAAAGGGAAGTGTAGAGGTTCCGCTTCAGTTTGTCGTCGGGTATGGTACCGATAATACGCGGGACACAGATGGTGTCCGGATTGAAGATGGTGCTTTTGCCGGCGTTGGCGTCGGGATCACTCAGAATATGAGTGCAAGCATGTCCTTCACCGAAACTCAGCTCAATCTCGGTGCGTCATTCAACATTCCCGATTCGACTATCAGCACATCTCTTAGTCTTTTAGACGTGACAGACAACACCGACCGCCAGCAGGTGACGTTGTCAGTCGCCTACGGGTTTTGAAGTTCTGAAAAAGGGTTAAGTCTATGATGAAAAAGTTTTTGATGTCTGCTGCTATCTCTCTGTCTCTCGCTAGTAGTGCGTTTGCGGGCGATACCGTGACGATCACAGCGCCCGGTGGTGCTGGACAAACAGTTGGGCCCGGCGTGATTGCAGCCGCAATAACACGCGCGACGGGCTTGCCTGTCAGTAGCGTTTCAAACATGACCCCAGGCGGCGACATTACTGTTGTCGCAGGTGGCAATACTTATGTTGTGACCTCGGGCTTTATTGCCATGTTGTTGGCCTATTATTCGTAACACTTAATAAAAGCTAAAGGCTGCAACAGAACGCTCCTTAGCTGGCCAAGTGTACAATAACTTTTGAACCTTCCTCCGCTCGGTCAGCACATCAAGCAGAGGAAGGTACTAACGATGAAGATTAACTGGCGCTCTTTTTCATTATGTACTGGACCTCTCGATCTGCTAAAAAGAACGGCAGGGAGAGCCTCTTGCACCTTAGAATATTTGAAGGGTGACGGTCTGTAGGACAGTACCCGACGAAGTACGCGATCAGGCGCTTGCCCTAAAACAGGCCATGCCGAACATCATTCAAATACCGATTCTCTATAACACCATGTAGGTTCGATCTTAGAGTAAAGCGTCAATGATCGGAAACTGGGTAACCTCGCACGTCTCTTTCGCTTCAGACGCATAGCCTGTCCAGAGTGATGCCTCATTCTTCGCAAGCTCGGATCCGCATATCAGTTGGTATAGTATCCAGCGTAAGCCCCATAGCTGTCGCCGTAGCCATAACGCTTCAACTTACTCCGGTCTATCTGGCTGAGAATTAAGCCGCTTGGCTTAAGATTGACACTCTCCAACGACCTTAAGCCATCCAGTACTTGGCGGTGAGTAGCACTGTCCCATTTTACGGAATATATAATTGCATCTGCCAACTGACCCAGCACGCGTGCGTCCGGGACTGCGAGGACGGGTGGTGAGTCGATAATGATATGATCATAATGGTTCCGCAACTCGTTGATGAATTCGCCAAACGTTCTCGAAGAAAACAGATCAGCTGCATTCACCCGTGACTTTTCTCCGTAAAGAATGTCTGCATTCAAGGCTTCATCGTATACTATGGCATCAGCCAACGAGATGTCTCCGGACATTACAGATAGGAACCCGCTAGGGTGATCGTGGGAGAAATATTCTGAAAGTACCCGGCGCCGGATGTCCCCTTCAATTAGTAGTACTTTCGCACCCAGTCCGGCGAAGTTCTGCGCTAAGGCGATTGATTGGGTTGTCTTCCCTTCGCCTGGCACCGAAGACGTCGACATGATAACCTTAGGTGGCGTGTCGAGGTTCGCAAGTAGGATTGACGTTCTAAGGTTCCGCACTGCCTCAGCCGCTGCTGAATTCGGCTTTTGTGTCAGATACTCTAGAACGCTCCTGCGTGCTTTCACAGAGATTTTAGGGATTTGACCAATCACCGTATACCCCGTTTTGGCTTCGAGGTCTTCTGGGGTACGGAAGGTATTTTGAGCCATTTCGCGCAGCAACACTGCGGCGGCACCGATCATTAGCCCAAGAATAAGAGAAAGCGCGAGTATACGTGACTTTCGCGGCGCGGATGGGGCAGGGGGGACGACAGCCCGGCTTAGAAGGCGGCTATCAGCCTGCTGAATGCCCTGCTGAATGCTCGTTTCTTTTAGTCGACTCAGAAACGCCTCGTAAAGAAGGCGGCTGGCCTCAACTTCGCGCTGCAATTGTTCCAATGTCACCAATTCTTCTGATTGATTGTCGATGCGTGATGTGACGTCAGCGATCGACGCTTCAATGGCGGTTAGCTGAGACCGCGCACGGGCCGCTTCGAGTTCAGCCTGGGCGATGAGTGCTTCTCTTCGCGAACTAAAAGCCTCACGGCCGCCCTCACGTCCTTCTTCTAACCGCGACAAAGCCTGATCCAGAAGTGTGTCCTGAGCAACTTCGGCGAAGACGTTTGGATCACCCGCTTCTGCAGCATTCCGCAATCTTTCTAACTGCGTCGCAGTTGCCTCCGCTTGGGCTGCGAGCGTCAAACGCCGATCCCTAAGGTCTTTCACTTGCCGGTTAAGCGCTGCGAGTGCATCTGCATTGATAAGATCAGTATTTGTGGAGAAATTCTTCAGTTCCGCTTGAGCCGATTCCAATTCTACCTGCAGTCCACTAACTCTTTCACTGAGCCAAGCTGTAGCCGCTTCTGTCTTCTCAAACTTCACAGAAATTTGGTTCTCAATATAGAGTTCAGCCAGCCGGTTGGCGATCAAGGCCGATTTGGCCGGATCTTGCGTTGTTGCTGTTATCTCAAAAACGAAACTCTGGCGCAGGTTAGAGACAGAGAGGGCGTCAAGAACTGCGTTGATGGTCCTGTCGAGCGTGGTTCTTTCGGAAACGAAAAAAGAAGGCTCTTGGGCACCAAAGATACCTCGCACAGCTCCAACAATCACGCCAATTGAAAACCGAGGGTTGGGCTGGAGAGCACTGTTGAACTCTGGATCGTTTAGCAAATCTAAGTCTAACACCAATGTCTCGATCAATTCGCGCGAACGGAGAACCTCGACTTCGGTGTTGATCGTCGATTGATCGCCGCCCAGCCCTGTAACCACACTCTCAATATCCATCACCTGCTCCTGCCGGCTCTCAAGAGCTACGGCAGACTGAGCAGTGTAGACTGGGACCGCGATCCCATAGGCATAAAAACCTCCAAGACACAGCGCAAGAAATCCACACAGGGCGATCCACAACTTTCCGCGCCAAAGAGTTTGCAGCAGATTGCCGAGGTCAATTTCATCGCCGTCGGTAGCTTCGTTATGGGGGTGCCCAGAAGCACTGGAGAACTGTTTCATGCTGTCTATTGGTAACCGATATCAACTCTGTTGGCGTCTCCTAACCCCAAACACTTTCCAATGCCACCTTCTATTAAGACCCGAGCGCGACCTCGCCTTGTGGGCGCATCTGAAGTCCAGATTTTGGGGAATATGAGGCTTGCATGGGGGCGTTCTGGCTCGTTCTCGCCACATTTGTATGCAGCGTCTAGGATCCTGCTCTTATGGCTCTCCGGCAAATTCAAATATGCATTGATGTACAATCACAGGATGATTATATTTCCTACCTTTCCCATACGGCGCTACAGGCGTGAATCCGCTTGGACAGACTTGTCAGGCGGCACGGCAAATGGCAATTAGCGCGTGCCGCGACAACAATGTTGGGAATTTAGCATGCGACGCGCCAACGCTTCCGGCAATATGGCGTCAGGCTTTGGTGTGAGGACACCTGCAAGGTTGATTTCTACGTACGGAGCGAGGAGTTAGGAGTTCAGCATGAAAGACTATCTATGCAAGCCCCTTGTAGCTTCTCGTGCAGCCGCTAAACTACGTCATAGTTTATTGTTTTTTTCCGGCACACTTATTCTTTGTGACAATGTTTGTAGTTACTAGGTTCCTTTCTGATGTACGATTTACTGATATTCGGTGTTGCCTTTTTCATTAGTGTGGCATTGAGCACGCTTTTTATTGTGCGTCCGAATCTTCTTATGTCGCCTGAGCACATGCTCCGCGATCTTTCTGCACCGCAGGCCCAACATACATGTCCCACCCCGCGTGTAGGGGGTATTGGAATCATTTTGGGCCTTAGTGTTGGCTGTGTGTTCTATACCAATAACATAGGGCGCGACCTTCTTTTTGCCCTTGCAGCAGGTGCAGTTGTGTTCTGGGCCGGGCTACTCGAAGATATTTACCGGAATGTTAGTCCCCGTAATCGGCTCTTTGCAGCCTTTATTTCCGCAGCCCTTGCGATCGGCGTCACCGGGTCTCTTGTGCCTGACTTAGGTCTAACCGAGGGTGCGTTGTTGGAATGGGTTGTTCCTGCTATTGTGATCACCCTGCTTTGGTCTGCCGGCACGTGCCATGCATTAAATTTGGTGGATGGGTTAAACGGTCTTTCAGCGCTTTATTCTATGGCAGCGTCCATAGGCTTTATTGCGATTGCGGGTCACACTGGGGATACAGATATCCAGCTTGTAGCGGGGCTCCTGGCGGCTTCGATTTTCGGTTTCTTTATCTTGAACTGGCCCTTCGGGCGCATTTTCCTGGGTGACGCGGGGGCTTACGGTATCGGCCATGTTATTGCGTGGCTTGGGATTGTTCTTGTTTCCCGGAACCCCTCTGTGGCGGGCATGGCCGTTTTGTTATTGCTCTTTTGGCCGGTCTGCGACACGCTTCTTTCTATCGTGCGCCGGCGCGCCACACGCCGCGCAACCGGCCAACCGGATCGGCTGCATTTTCACCATATCGCCGTACGAACCGTCGCCCTGTTGAAGGGGCGCCGGGGGCGGTTCGATAACCCAATTGCAAGCCTACTTCTTGTGCCCCTTTTCTCGGCTCCGATCGCGGTTGGTGTCCTGCTGTGGAATCAACCCATCATGGCAACTATTGCACTGGCGAGCTTTATTCTCTTGTTCGTAGTGACTTACTTGGCTGCAGTAAGATTCTTCCCTGCGCGACGCTTCCGTCGGGTCCGCTATTTCGGGGTTGGATCACTCGGCAATAAACGATCAAGACTTCAGGTGTCACCGTTGTCTGGTACCTATGTTCGGGAGAGCGAAGTTCTAAATGTTCAGATTTTTCGAGAGTCTGGCAAAACCAATTGGACGCTGCAAGCTTTCTCCGCGGACAATGACAACGTAGCCTACGAAGGTACATTCCGGACGGATGTTGAAGCCCACAATAGGTTTCTCAAGAAAGCCTAACGAGTTGGATTTATGAGCTTCCGGCGGGTGATATCGCTAGCTTAATTTGCTGACGTTACTGCGGTGCAGCGATGTCCGGACATCGCGCCCCATTAAGTCTAGCAAAACGCTAACCCTTTCAGAATCTGGGAGCTGGTCAACTCGCGTGATAAAATCTGCAAAAGGGCCTGACAGGATCCGGATCTGTTCCCCGACTTTGAGATCATCTGCGGGCTTTAAAAGCTCGTCGGAACCGCAGCGTGCTTGAAGGCCGGCAATGAGGCCTTGCGGCAGCGGGCGGGGGCGGCGTGGATCCTGCAAGAGAAGCCGCGCAATGCCGCGGGTATTGTTAATAGCAGTCCAGCCAGGGGTGGCTGGATCGAACTGGACAAAGAGATAACCTGGAAATAAGGGGTGTCGCCTTTGCATAAGACGGCCCTGATGCCATCGGGTACCCATACGCTCCGGGGAAAAACTTTCAAACCGTTGACGACGCAGATGAACGCGGGCTTGCGCAAGTCCATTCGGGCGCAGTTGCGCTACGAACCAGCCCATTTTAGGCGCATCCGACATTCTTGGTCCTTTATTCGTAAGTACCATGGGTGGGCAACAAGAACAGAGCGCGGTCACCGATAACCGACTATTGACTGTCCTAACTTACACGCAGCGTCGAAGAAATGTTGCTCCGCGAGGCCCCCCTTGCTTGGGCAAACTCTTGCTGCCTTAGCATAGATAATAGGGGGGAGAACCAACGAATGTCTCCTCCCCCCCGTGAGCAAAGTTTCTTCTAAAGCCCCCTATCAGAGAGGCGCGCGGCAGAAGCCTGTTAATTCACAGAGCTGGCGACGCTGGTCAGCAAGGAAGGGGTGATCTGAGTAATGACGCGGTTCCACCGGGTTACGGGCTGTTCCGCGACGAAGATAACATCATTGGGACGCAGCTCCATTCGGGTGGCTAGGATCAGTTCGGCCGCATTTTTAGCATTTAGGTTAAAGGCGGTTACCGCTTCGCTGGTGTCCTGCGATCCTCGCAGGACATAGATTTGCGTCGGGTTGCCGGTTTGCGTATCAAATCCGCCATGGGAATAAAGCGCGTCGGCCAGCGATGCCGTACGGCCGAAGGGCAAGGTGAACCGGCCCGGTTGGCTCACTTCACCAGTTAGGTAGGCGTAGTCGCGCGCAATAGCATCATTGTCCAGTTGTGCCTCGAAGTTTGACCGGCTCTCTTCGAGCGCAGCCCGGCGCAGGGTCACTTCCGCTTGAAGTTCCGCAAGGGCTTGTACGCGTGCCTGCTGACGGAACTGGCGTAGCGTGATCTGTTCTGCAAAATATGCTTGCGCGCGATCTAGCTGATATTCGGTATCGACGAAAATACTGTCACCAGCGACAAGCCGTGTTTTTTGCAGGTCGGGAGACTCCAAATAGGTTTCCAGCGGAATCTGATAGAGATCGCCTTGGCGGTAGAGACGAATGGAGGCATATTTTAGATCAGGTGTTTGGATGCCGCCGGCTGTTGCGATCGCTTGGTCCAGCGTGAGGGGGGTGAGGGTGATCGGAATGACTGCCGCGGTTCCGACCGCACCGCCGATGGAGACTCGTTTTGAGTTGAATTCAGCAATTTCGAGGCTGAAGGAGGGGTCAATTTGAGCTTCCAGAAGGCGTTGAAACAGAGCTGCTTCAGCGTCCTCGAGAGTCAAACCAGCAACAGTGACCCGCCCGACATCAGGGATCGCAATCGCGCCGTCATCTTGAACAGTATAGCCTTGGCGCCGGTTTTGTGCGGCCAATAGACCACTGAGTTCTTCTACAGTGCTGCCCCCACTTCGCGAGGCCAACAGAAGTACGTCGCCGATGCCGATGTCATATGTGGTGCTCGGGGGTGTCTTAGGAACCCTCAAAGCCAGATCGGCAGGGCGTGTTTGAATTTCTGAGACAGGTGCAGGGGTGGCGCCGGCGCCGCGCATCGCGCCCGCGCCGCCAGCGTTCTGGAAGAATGCAGCTGGGAGTTCTTTGGGGACATAGGCGGCACGGTTCGCCGCCGTTACTGTCTCCGATGTCAAACGCACAATGCGCACCTTGCCTTCTTCTTCAGAGACGGTGGGCGACACATAGGCCACACCGCAGCCAGTCACGAAGGACAACAGTGAGATGGCGATCAAATGTTTAAACATGTACAAACCTCTAGCAAGCAATCGGCGAGCGACATATGCAATTAATGTTGGAGCGGTGACCCGCGTCTAGACGCTTTCCACCGGAGACTGCTGTGGCAGACCCTCAGAATTCGAGTTGCGCTAAGCATCTTCATAGAGGTGGCAGGACACAACCCGCTCGGCTCGGGATGGTCGCTTGTTTCTCCCTTTATGCCGTTTTTGCAACAGGTTTCTGGAGTACTTCATGCGGCGGTTAGCGTGATGCAAAAAGCAATAGGGATAATGGTCTTAGCCGCTCTTGGATGGGCCGACGATACCGCGTATCTTGACCTGAAGGCTTATTCATAAGATCGCTTTCTCCTTGGCTCCTTTTGCCGGCTCGATCAAACCGTGCCAATCTAGGAATATGGCGCCCGATCCAAGAGAAACCGCGTGGATCGGCGATTATAAGCTCGTCACAGGCCCATGATATTTAGATGTGGCCTATCGACGGCAGTGCAGCTAACTCGAGCTGCAATAATCTTATAGTCGGCCTCGAATACACCGGGACAAAACCTTGCTACCCCGCATCCTATCACAGCTTGATCCTCGGCGCCGTTCGGCACCTGCAAATGTTACCTCCGAGCGGATTTGCCCGGAGGCGGCCTTCTTTGCGATCGGTGATATCCATGGTTGCGCAACCCACCTCAATCAGTTGTTTGGCTTGTTGGACGAGGTGGCCTACGGTAATGAGACCTGCGTTTTTCTCGGCGACTATATCGATCGCGGTCCGCAGTCTCGGGAGGTTTTGCTTCAACTCTATGAGTTGAGCCAATCAAGGCCGGATCGCGTGATCTGTTTAATGGGCAATCACGAGCGCATGTTGCTCAACTTTATTGACGATCCTGCGGGGACTGGACTGGGATGGCTGCGAAACGGTGGCGTTGCCACGCTCAACAGCTTCGGCGTCGAGGTGCCAGAGGATGCCATTCACTCAGGCGCGACGGTCGACCTGGCTCGGCAGCTCGAAGATGCGCTGCCAAAGGGTCTGCAAGAGTGGCTACGCGTTCTGCCCAAACATTGGTCGACGGGCAACATGCATTGCGTGCATGCGGCAATGTCGCCCAACCGCCCGCCCGAAGACCAACGGGGAGCGGTTTTGCTTTGGGGTCATCCCGATTTTTTATCGAAGCCCCGTACGGATGGTAATATTATTGTCCACGGCCATACGGTCGTTAGGCGGGCTAATCTCACCGGCGATCGGATCGCGTTGGACACCGGTGCCTATCTGACGGGGCGATTGACGGCCGCGCATATCATGCCTGGGGAATGCCATTTTATAGAGGCGCGTTCCTAAGCGGTACCTCGCACAGCCTTCAAATTTAGCCTTTCAATTACTGTCTTGCATCTTTATGCGTTCATTTGTGAACGCTACGGCTGTTCTACCCTGGAGCTGCCTCCCGCATGCTCTGGTGCGGTAGCCGTGGCGCTATGAGACTATGGCCAAACCCAGTGATGACGATATTCGTTTCCGCGTGATGCGGGCGCTCGAAGCAAACCCCCAGCTCTCACAGCGGGATTTGGCCAAGGCGCTTGGAATTAGTCTGGGGGTGGTCAATTACTGCCTGAGAGGATTGGTCGAAAAGGGCCAAGTGAAGGTCAGCAACTTTCGCGCCTCTGGCAATAAGCTGCGCTACGCCTATGTGCTCACGCCCCGCGGGGTGTTGGAGCGCGCGCGGCTGACCAAAAATTTTCTCCAAAGGCGGATGGCTGAGCATGAGGCTTTGCGGGAGGAGATCGCGGCGTTGCAGGAAGAACTAGGCGCGGAGAACGCGGGGCAGGGGGCGCGGCGTGAGTAGCATAGCACAAACGTCCGATAGTTTGTGTTATCGGGGTTATTAGAAGAGGCAGAGTATTCTCTGAGGTACCTGCCGACAAGATAAGCAATTTAGATAGCCTGCCTCGGATCGAGATGATCTGATGGGAAGAGGTCGTCTTTCCGATCTGATTGCTTAGTTCAGGCTATTTCGATCATTCGCCAATGCATTGATACCAGACCTCACACGACCCGCTAGGTTACAGGAAAACGACTTTGCTCATCCGATTTCTCTACCAAACTATTAATATCTCGTTCGTTCCGGTGACAGGATTTATATTGTGGCCCGTACTTTCTCGACACGTTAGCGACGAAATTCTCTTCCAGCTTTTGATGGCAAATTCTATTGCAGGTTGGATAATGGCAATCAGCGGTTTTGGGCTTACGACGCGCGGGGTGACATATTTGGCAATATCGGACGATCCTGACCAAACCAGATATCAACTATTTCTTCTAAACCTCTCGTTCGCAATAATATTGATACCGTTCATTGCGGTGCTGCTGACGGTCCAGGGAGCTTCAACTGAATTAACCCTTTTGCTGATAGTGTATACCGTTGTCGTACCAAGCCAGTTGGATTGGGCAGACCATGGTCGCAATAACTTTCGTCGCCCATTATTAAAAAATGCTATGGGCAGGATCGCATCATTGGTTCTTCTTGCGGTTCTCCTGGTTGGCGGGGTAACGCTTCCAGTATTACTTTCGGCTGCCCTACTTTTGCCCCAGATTGCAGTCAATCTAGCCGTGTATAGAAGTTGGCTTGGCTTTGCTTTAAGCCGTCGCGGGAAAAACGCAAAGTTGCGTACGGGTCTTTCTCTGCTATTTTGGCCTGGTATACAGCGTGTAGCAAGCAGCACGTATGCGAACCTTGATGTTATCCTAGTGCCGGTTTATTTCCCAGACGCGATCGGCGCTTCACTTTTATATGTTTATCGGATTTTTAAGGCGCTTTTGGGAGTGATGTTAGGCGGAGTCACATCATTGCTGCCTCGATTGGCGCGCCAAGCCGCGGGAATGTCTTCTGAAGCTGCAGTTCCCCTTGCGACGCTATTCATTTGTCTTCTGTCAGTTAGCACAGCACTCACGACAACGATGCTCTGGTTCGATCATGGCGTTTTGCAGATGCTTGGAGCGGATAAAATGGCGAATGCATTTCCAGTCTATCGAACATTAGTTTTTGCGATAGTACCCATGGCTTTAAACAATTTTGTGGTAAACATGCTGCTATATCCCCGCCAGCAAGAGGCATATGTCCTTGGAACCAATTTGCTCGTGTCAGCCGGAGTAGTTGTCACCTTTGGGTTCTGCAAAACCCCTCAGGTAGCAGCGCAATTATTTCTTATTGCGGAGTACTGTTTGCTCTCTATTAACTGTTTAGTGGCGTGGAGGTGTCGTTGAAAGTTTGTGTAGTCGTTTTTTATCGATCAATGGCAGAATATTTTATGGATCTGGAGGACGCACTAAAGGCGATCAACCCCAACATATGTTTCGATTACCATTGCCTTTATCCATGTGCGTGGATTGCCCTCCGAAAAGCAGGTCGGTCCGTGCAATTTGTGCTCCCAATGCCCAATTTGATGGGCCCACATATAGACTGTGAGGAGGCGGAAAAGGCAGTAGATTACCATACCGCGATCTTAGGAGCAGGTATGCGGCAGGAACTTGAAGCACTTTACCAGAGATATCTTTCGTACTTTCAGTACCATATAGCACGGGAAAGATATAGCGGGGCCATTCTAGTTGGGGATTCCCGGCTCACCATTTCTGCCGCTAAAGTAGTGTTTCGTTCGAAAAGATTGCCAGTTTTATTTTGGGAGCAGGGGCCATTTCGAACGACGCAACTGAATCGCGATGGGGTTAACGCAAACGCCAGAGTCAGGCTACCGGTAGTTGCAGCCAACGTCGCTCCAGACCGAATCTACGCTGACGGATTGCCGCGCGCATTTTCGCGGACGGTTTTAAGCCGTTTCGGCACCTGGCTAACCAATGTGATGTCCTCCGGTCACTGGGCCGGAAGATTTGCACCCATCGATCGGATATGTGCTCCATCCGCAACGAAAGTTCCCATAGTAACACCGCAGGTCCAAGAGCAACCGGAGGGGACCTACGTATACCTGCTTCAGGTACCTTTTGATAACCAGATAATTGAGCATGGCGGTAAGGGGCGCGATGTCACAAAAGTCCTTGAAATGCTGCTCAAGTATATTCCATCTACCAAACTGCTAATTCGTCAGCACCCCTTGCACCGTGAGATGTACCCGCCGAGCTTCTACAACATGTGCTTAGCGCACAGCGTCCGTTTCGCCGATGATTTACCTATAAATAATATACTGGACTATGCTGAAGGTGTGATCGTCGCTAATTCGACCGCTGGAGCTGAGGCTATGGAACGAGGCCGTAAGGTACTCATTTTGGGCGAAGCATTCTATGCGTGTAAGGGACTGAATTACTCATTATCTGGGCCCCTCACCGAAAATGAGACGCTAACTGAGTATTTAAGTGCGCCCGCGTATGATCCCAATCGATCGGTCTTCGTCCGGCAACTGGTGTCGCAAAATTTTTTTCGCGGGCACTATCTATTCAATCATGGGTTTGACGAAGCTCTGTTGGGCCGAATTGTGCGTGATCTCGGCGCATAGTGAAAGCAAAGCTAATCGTGAGCGTGAATTTACCCGACGGTAGTCATGATAGGAATGAGTTATGCACAAGTTTGTTATTATTGCCCCATTTACCTACGGCATATCTGTGCCAATCGCGGCGGAAATCTCGAATGTCCTCGCTAATTTGTACGACGGAGCCGTCGATATCAATCTGGTAGACGAGAATCCATTAGCAGGGGGCGGCATCGCGAATAAGACAATCCGAAAATTCGCTACCGAACGAATGATGTGCCGATTGTTTCTCAGACGTCTAAAGTCACTTAACTTAAGCGACACGGACGGGCTTATCCTAATACGCTCCCGCTACATAGACGAGGATTGTTTGGCCTACATATCACGGTGTATCAAACTCGATCGTGTGGTCCAATACGTCTGGGACGCCGCGCATAATTTGCCACACCTAGGGAAACAGCTTTCCATACTGCCGTTGATTAAGTCCTTCGACCCCGTTGATGCTCGGCGGTACGAAATACCCTACTTGCCGCTCTACCTGCCGAAACCATCTGCTCCGCGGGAGTTTTCATGCTGTACCGCAGATATTGGTTACTATGGTACTTGCTACGGGAAAAGGCTCGAAGCTGCCGCACTCGTATCGGAAGTAGCCAGAGAAAGGAAATTGACGTTTAAGAACGCCCTATTCCTCTCTGCATATCAGTTTTGCAAAGGGATACTCAAACGGCCCAGTCGTTTTCAACTAATGAGGTCTTATACGTGCCGAACTCCAATACCGGCTCACGAAATCCTAAATAGATCTAGAGTAATTTTCGATATATGCGAGCCTGAACAAAACGGCGCATCTTTTCGACTACTTGAAGCGATTTCTTACCAACGGAAGATAATCACAAATAATTTGGAGCTCAGAAATATCATTGGGGAAAACGATGGAGTGGTCTACTTTCGCGGTCTTGACGATCTTCCCGATGTGCTTCTAAACATTCCAGAAGATTTTTTTTCGACCCCACCAAGCTTCCCACCACTAGACAACCTTCGGCTTGACCGTTGGGTTGAGGAACTTATCCCGTGAGCGAAAGAGTGCTGTTTATCTCCCATTACCTTCCTCCGGCATATAAGGCTGGTGGACCGATATCGGTCGTGCGGGCTTTGCTCGCAACGGGTACTGTAGTCGATCGAATGGATTTTCTTGGAAGCTCGCGGGAGCTTGGTTCCGTGAGGATTAACGCTACAACATTAAAAGCATTTGATAGGGATTTTCCAAATGTGTTCCGGCGGGATTCAGCACTGAGGATATTATGGTACCTGATGGCCCGCCGATCACGATACGGCGTAGTTTATATCAATAGCTTATTTGATTTTAGGTATTCTATCCTTCCTGTCCTCGTTTCGTTGATAACGGGTACGCGGATCTGCATATCTCCACGTGGTGAGCTGCATCCGCCTGCGCTTAAGTCGAAGCGGCAGAAAAAAAGACTATGGATCGCCACAGTTCGCCTCATAGAAAGGTTTAAGACCTTACATTGGATAGCCACGAATATCGAGGAAGCCGAACATATAAGACGAAATCTACTTGCCAAGACAGCTCAAGTGCAGATTCTAAACGACCCCATTCCAACGATCCCAGCCATTAAACGCAAGACTAGGGCTAAGGATGATCCGCCTGTAGTGCTCACTTGCGGGCGAATAGCACCTATAAAGAACCATAAATTCGTATTTGAATGTCTTGAACAGTTGGAGAAGCCCTTAGTTTGGAAAGTGATCGGAACGATTGAGGATCAAAGGATCTATGATGAACTTGTTCGGAGTACAGCCGTTAGCCGCTGGATAGATCTTCAATATGAGGGCGCCCGCCCCCATGATGAGGTGCTAGCTGCAATGCGTGAAGCCGACGTACTTTTCAATCCGTCTTTTAGCGAGAATTTTGGATACGTATTTCTAGAGGCGCTTGCATGCGGCTTGCCGATCCTCACGTCGAATGGAACGCCATGGAAGCATTTGTCCGAACATGGAGTTGGAGCGAACATTGATCTGGCAGATAAAGAGGGTTTTCGGGCTGCCCTATCGAGTTTGCTGGAGCCGGACCTTGAAAATTCTCGAGGTAAATTGTGTCGTAAACATTATCTTGCAATCAAGCAGGAATACAGCCCTGTTCAGTTGATTGGTCTTCTGGACCGCTTGGTCAAAGAAATTAAGCTGGGACGGTAGGGAGTATATGGGCGCCGAAACCTTGGACGAGAGCTCAAAGCAATATCGGGGGAATCCCCCGCTTCTTGTATATTCGACTATCCTCCTCCTGAGCAGCGGAACATTCGTTGGTATCCTATTCAGCGAGTTTCTTAATGTCGCCTATATGGCCGCTTGGTTGTCGCTTCTTCTGCGACAGGGAAAAATAGTTTCGAACCGCCAAGTTAGTCTCGGTTTGATCTTCGGTATAGTGACAATTGGATTAGCCTTGGCTAACTCTTCAACCGGGAGCCTTGGAATACTGATGAACGCCACTAAGATTTTTCTAATACTCCTGGATAGAATCAGATATGGGTTAGTCGTGCGCATGTCAATGAAGAGATTTTGACCCGAGGCTTGAACAATCATCCTCAACAAGACTAGATAGACGGCTTGAATGAACCGTGCGATGTCGCCTCTTTTGGGCGCGCCTGCCTACCCTCTAAATAGGAGAATCGAAGTTGTTCAATGAACAGGTCTTGCTAATCACCGGTGGCACCGGTTCCTTCGGAAATGCAGTGTTGAACCGTTTCCTAGATTCCGATATAGCAGAGATCCGCATCTTCAGTCGCGACGAAAAAAAACAAGACGACATGCGTAAGAGGTATAATAGCCCTAAACTGAAATTTTATATCGGGGATGTTAGGGATTACCAGTCGATCCTCACTGCAATGCGTGGCGTAGATTACGTCTATCATGCCGCCGCTCTCAAACAGGTTCCATCCTGCGAATTTCACCCCTTAGAAGCTGTCAAGACAAATGTTCTAGGAACTGAGAACACGCTAGAGGCCGCAATTAATTGTGGCGTAAGCCGGGTAATTTGCCTGAGTACTGACAAGGCCGTTTATCCTATCAATGCGATGGGTATTAGCAAAGCGATGATGGAAAAGGTTGTCGTAGCGAAGTCGCGTTCGAGTAGTGATACCGTTATCTGCGCAACTCGTTACGGGAACGTCATGGCGTCTCGAGGGTCGGTAATCCCGCTATTTATCAATCAGGTTCAAAATCAGAAACCCATTTCCATTACTGATCCCGCGATGACTCGGTTCATGATGACTCTCGATGATGCGGTAGATTTGGTTTTGTACGCTTTCGAACACGGTAACCCGGGAGAGATTTTCGTTCAAAAGGCTCCGGCGGCAACCGTCAAGATATTAGCTGAAGCTCTCACCGATTTGCTTGGAGTTCCAGACCACTCCATCGATATTATTGGAACCCGGCATGGTGAGAAGCTGTTCGAGGTACTGTTGAGCCGAGAGGAAATGGTAGCAGCTGAAGATTTGGGCGGCTATTATCGCGTCCCCCCTGACTTGCGGGATCTCAATTATGGCAAGTTCGTCGATCAGGGGGAAGTCGAAATCTCAAAGGCTGTTGAATATAGCTCACATAATACAGATCAGCTGGACGTAAGGGGTATGCAAAAGCTCTTGATGAAATTGCGGTTTATGCGAGCGACTGTACGTGGTGAGCACATCGAGCCGGAGGAATAGTGTAATGGCGTTAAGTGGCTTGCGGATCCTCGTTACCGGAGCAGAAGGTTTCATAGGGAAAAATCTCTGTGTTCGTCTCGGCGAATTTCCGGGGGTTGAAGTGTTGAAGTTCACACGTGGTGACGACATCCCGACGCTAGAGTTTTTAATTGCTAAAACGGACGTAATATTCCATTTGGCTGGGGAGAATCGTCCAGAGGATCCAAATGCCTATATGGTGACCAATCACGGGCTTACTGCAGCTCTTTGCGGCGTTGTACAAAATGAACTAGCTCTCTCTGGCCGGAAGATTCCGATTGTGTTTGCGTCATCATCTCAATCTATTTTGAATAATCCCTATGGGCGCAGTAAACGCGCCGGCGAACAGGCATTAGAGAGCCTGGCGAATGAGACTGACATTCCGGTGACTGTCTTTCGGCTGCCAGGCGTGTTTGGTAAATGGTGCAAGCCAGAATACAATTCGGTTGTAGCAACATTTTGCCATAACGTGGCGCGCGGCCAACCTATTCATGTTTCCGCTCCAGAAAGATGTATCTCACTGGTTTACATCGATGATGTTGTTGATGCATTCGTTGAAGCGGTAGAGAGCGCGTTTCAAGGCTACTCGATTTCTAGTGTTGCTTCTGAACACACCATATCCTTGGGCAACTTGGCTGATCTCATTAGGGGGTTTGCTGAGGACCGTTCGGCTCTACGAATAGAAAATGTGGGGGGCGGGTTAGAACGCGCCCTCTATGCTACGTATATAAGCTATCTTCCACTTGATAGCTTTTCGTATGAAATTCCACAGCATGCGGATAGTCGCGGGACATTTGTGGAGGTTCTCAAGACGGCTAGCTGCGGCCAGTTCAGTTTCCTCACGGCCGGGCCCGGGGTGACTCGAGGCGGGCATTACCATCATAGCAAGGTTGAGAAGTTTGTGGTTATCCAAGGCGATGCGCATTTTAAATTTCGCCACATAGTCACTGACGAACGTTTTGAAGTGAGGACAAGCGGTGAAAAGCCTCAAGTAGTTGAAACGATCCCTGGTTGGGCACACGACATCACCAACGTGGGGAAAGAGGATCTGATCGTTATGGTTTGGGCCAATGAGGTATTCGACCATGAACGCCCAGATACAATTGCTAGCAAGGTTTGATCATGAAACAACTGAAGGTAATGTCGGTCGTTGGGACTCGACCGGAAATTATTCGATTATCACGTGTCTTTGCCGAGCTTGACGCTCATTGTGAACATATACTCGTTCATACCGGTCAGAACTATGACTATGAACTGAATGAAGTGTTCTTCACCGATTTAGGTATTCGAAAGCCCAATTTTTTTCTCGGTAGTGCCGATGGTTCGAAAAGCGCAGCGAATACGATCGGGAATCTTATCACAAATGTAGATGAAGTAATGGCCGAAGAGAAGCCGGAAGCGCTGCTGGTCTTGGGCGATACAAATAGCTGTCTTTCGGTGATACCTGCTAAACGACGCCATATACCGATTTTTCATATGGAAGCCGGGAACCGTTGTTTCGATCTGCGTGTGCCTGAGGAAACCAACCGCCGGATAGTGGATCATACAGCGGATATTAATATCACCTATAGTTCAATTGCGCGGGAATATTTACTGCGAGAGGGCCTCGCTCCAGATCAAATCATAAAGACTGGTAGCCCTATGTATGAGGTCCTCCAGCACTACTTGCCGCAGATTCAAGCTAGCAATGTGCGCGAAAGGCTGGGTCTTGAAGACGATCGGTACTTTACCGTTAGTGCGCATCGAGAAGAAAATATCGAATCTGACCGTAATTTTGTACGCCTTGTCGATATATTGAATGCGGTGGCGGAAGAACATAATATGCCTGTAGTGGTTTCTACTCATCCGCGAACGCGAAAGCGAGCGACCGGGATGCAAACTTTATTTCACCCGAATGTTCGTTTATTGAAACCATTAGGTTTCCACGATTATGTGAATTTGCAAATGCATAGCCGTGCTGTCCTATCCGACAGCGGTACCATCAGCGAAGAATCGTCAATCCTCAACTTTCCCGCTCTAAACTTGCGGGAAGCTCACGAGCGACCTGAAGCGATGGAAGAAGCATCTGTCATGATGGTTGGATTAAATGTTGACCGGGTGCGGCAAGCGCTCGCTGTTCTAGAAAGCCAACCTAAAGGGGAAGCGCGCATTTTACGGCCTGTATCTGATTACACTGTCCCGAATGTTAGCAAAAAAGTAGTTCGTATCATTCATAGCTACTCCGACTATGTAAACCGCGTGGTTTGGAAGAAATATTGAGTAATCTACTATGCGCATAGCCTTAGTCGCTGATACCTTCCCTCCGCTACGCACCTCTGGCGCAGTGCAATTGCGTGATCTCTCTCGGGGGTTTGCGCGCCAAGGGCATAAGTTGACCGTTATACTGCCTTCAGCTGACTTAGACCGTCCTTGGACTATCGACGAGTTTGGGGGGGTCACCGTTCTTCGGTTGCGCGCAGCCGAGATGAAGAATGTTGGCTATATCCGTCGCACCCTCGCAGAGTGTAGCATGCCATTTTTTATGATGCACTCTTTCAGAAAGACCCCGCTCGCTTCGACGAAATGGGATGGAGTGGTCTTTTACGCTCCATCTATATTTCACGGGCCGTTCGTTTCGAGCCTAAAAAAACAGAGCGATTGCAAAAGCTATCTCGTGGTCCGGGATATATTTCCCCAGTGGGCCGTCGATCTGGGGCTGATGTGGCGCGGCTTGCCATACATTTTCTTTAATTGGATCGCCCGATATCAATACTCTGTCGCTGATACGATCGGCATTCAAACTGAAGGAAATAGCGGCTATTTTAAAGATTGGGTTAACAAGTATGGTCGTGTGCTAGAAGTCCTTCCAAACTGGCTCGACAGAGCATCCCACGTTCCTTGCTCTATTCGTATAGAGAAGACGAAGTTCGCAAACAGGAAAGTCTTCGTTTATGCGGGTAATATGGGGGTCGCACAAGGGTTGGACATAGTTGTTGATTTGGCCGAGAGGATGGCCGACCGAAATGACGTTGGTTTTCTTTTTGTCGGACGCGGCACCCACTCCGAGAAGCTTCGAGATGCGGCGAAGAAACGGAACCTAGACAACGTCTTATTCTATGATGAGATTGATCCTGACGAAATTCCGAATTTATATGCCCAATGCCATGTTGGTATTGTATCTCTCGATAAAGGACATAAATCGCACAATATTCCGGGAAAGTTCCTAACTTATATGCAAAGCGGCTTGCCGGTACTGGCAAGTATCAACCGTGGTAACGACTTAGCGAAGCTAATCGACCGGGAAAATGTCGGCCGAGTCTGTGAAAGTTTTCTGTTGGACGAATTGGATGGACACGCGGAAGCGTTGCTGGAGCAGATTGAACGCGATGCCGCTCTGCCGGACCGGTGTAGAGCCCTATTCGACAAAGAGTTTTCGGTAGACAGGACAGTGCGACAAATTGTTAGCGCTCTAGCGCGCTAAGGGAGCAGTATTTGGCGGACCCCATTGGTGCGCACGTTTCCGATCGCAGCTACTGTTTAAGGGGTCCAGCGAAGCTGAATCAGGGGCTACTATTTATCCAACCTAACCTGACTCATGAGAGATGACCTGCCCCCCACTGGTCCCCTATTCATAACGGGGTCTGCAGGGTGGATTTGGGTATTCCGGTTCGCCGTGTGGCGCAAGCGTGTTGATTGTCACTGAGAACTGATGGGGTGGATACCCCCTCCCGACGGCATCGCAATGTGCCAAGGTGATGTGGGTCACATCACTGATAGGAGGAAGCATCCATGGATCAAGTTACCATCGTTGGGTTAGATTTGGCAAAGCGGGTTTTCCAGGTTCACGGCGCCACGGCGGATGGCGGCATTGCTATTCGCAAAAAGTTGTCGCGGGGCCAAGTGTTGGCATTTTTCGCGGACCTGCCGCCCTGTGTGGTGGCGATGGAGGCCTGTGCTACAGCACATTACTGGGCCCGTGAAATAGGTGCTTTGGGACACAATGTGCGGCTGGTGCCACCTGCTTACGTTAAGCCTTTCGTAAAGCGTCAAAAGAATGATGCCGCGGATGCAGAAGCCATAGCCGAAGCAGCCAGCCGGCCGACTATGCGATTTGTTGAACCGAAGTCGCCGCAACAACAAGCGCGCGCTATGGTTTTCAGGACGAGAGAGCTTTTCGTCCGGCAAAGAACGCAAACGATCAACGCTCTGCGTGCGCATCTGGCAGAACACGGGCTGATCGCACCGCAAGGCATGTCCAATCTGGCAAATATTCGGAGGCTGATTGATGAGGCCGCAGCTGAAGTGGAGGCGTTGGTTGTCGAAACAGCTCGCACCTATCTTGAGCAAATTGATGATCTATCATCTCGCATTTTGAAGTTGGAGGCGACGCTGAAACAAGAAGCCGCCCGAACTGATGCTTCATTACGGATGATGACTATGCCGGGAGTTGGCCCCATTACCGCAATGGCGATAGAGGCTTTTGCTCCATCTCTCTCTGTTTTTAAGCGCAGTCGGTCCTGTCCCAGGGAGAGGTGTAACTTCTGGTAGCGCTTTTGGTGGCGTCCGCGCCCTTCATGAGGCGCCGTAGGACGTCATCAAAGGCGCGGTGGTCATCGGTGAATTTTCGGTAA
>Ga0066860_10000120_pt1 | contig 31602 bp, 52 predicted proteins | sample ETN07SmetaG_FD_65601 | JGI IMG/M metagenome (GOLD analysis project Ga0066860, IMG submission 65601) | Marine microbial and viral communities from oxygen minimum zone, Eastern Pacific Ocean - ETNP2014F14-07SV275 | ecosystem: Environmental > Aquatic > Marine > Oceanic ... | reverse complement strand
CGATGGTGTAGCGGGTGACGGTGCGCAGCCCTTTGACCTGATCTTTCTTCGCAGCCTGCGCGGCCTTCTCGGCCTCAATCGCGGCATCTTTCGCTTGTTGAACTTCACGCTGTGCCTCAAGGTTGGATGCGTCAGCGGCGCGGGCCTTTTCCTCGGCTTCGCGGCGGGCCTTGTTCGCGGCCTCCCATGCTGCCCGCTCGGCGGCTTCCTTCTCGGTTTTCAGCTTGCGCTTGAAGGCATCGACAGTTGAGACAAGGCACCCTTCGATGCGCTTGGCGTCCTCAATAGTCGGCTTCCAACGGTCCAACTCGGCCTGATACACGGCGCGGAGCGGGGCGGTCGCGGCCTTCTGGCCCTTCTCAAGCGATAGCCGCCATTCGCGCATAGCCTTGCGCAGAGCGTCTACCGACTTCATCTGCGCTTCATTCTCAACGGGTGCGCCATCGGTCCAGTTGGCGGCTTCCTCGCGATCAGCCTCGAAAGATGCGTTGATTTCGTCAATGGGGTCGGGCGGGCCGTTGTGGCCGATTGCGGCGGGGGTCATATCGTTCATGGTCAAAACATCCTGTCGATAATTTCGGTAAGATAGGCGGCGTCCACCTTTTCGGGGTCTTTGGCTTTGATCTTGTCGATAACCTCGGCAAAGTAAGCCACGTCCACGCCCGTAAGCTGTTCCTCAAGAACGGCGTGATCGGTCATATCCAATTCAGCAATTTGCATTGCCATCTTGAGGTACTGGCCCGCATTAATGCGCCAGCCGCGCTCAATGAACTTGCGTGAGCGGATCACAGAGCAGAGCGGATACTTGGAGCCGTGGTAGACAAGTGTGCGGCTCAATAGGGCTTCCAGCGCTTCGGGGCGCAGGGTCAGCTTAGATTGTCCGCTTTCCCAATAATTCATGCAGTGCGCAAAATCGTAACTGCTGTGAATTTCTTCGGGGTCGCCATAGAAGCGTAAGATCAACTGCACCTTGCCGCGTAAGCTGATGGCATTGGAACTCAAGAAAGCTGCCGAATAGATAGGGCCTTCTTCTTCCGCCTGATCTGACAAGTCCTTTACCGAAGTCAGCGGGTCGAATGCTTCGGCCAAGTATTCCCCGGCTTCATGATCGGGCCTGCCCTCAAAGTATTGGTAGTCCGTTTCTTGTTCGTCAGATGCGACCCCGGCAGACTTCACTACAATGCGGACACGCTCCTTGCCAGAAAGGTCGGTGACTTCTTCGACGTAGGTGTTGAACGATACCCCGCCTTGTTTCTTCTTCGCGGCAAGGAATTGAGTAACGTAGTAATCGGCAACGCGGCGAACCGTTTCCTTTGTGCGGAAGTAAACGTCGAAGTCGTTAACCTGCTCGCCAAGTAGCATTGAGGCAATGCAGCCACCTGTCACGATAGCCTCTTTGCGGCATGTCTCGCGCAGGTCTTCGTCGGCAATCGTATCGAGCCATGCGTTGATCTTGTTGCGCAAGACTGACTTAATCGTTTTCGCCTTAAGGCCGTGACCCGGCGAGTCATTGTCGTGATTGTTCATTTCAGGTTCCCTTCAAATTCTGGGATTTCATCGTCCAAGTCGTGGTTCGTCTGGGCGAGGCTCTGCTTGCGGAAGTCCTTCGCGGCCTCAACGTGCGCGGCCTTCTCAGGGCTTTCCTTGCGCAGCCAAGCCAAGTCAGCTTTGAACTTGTCGCTGGTCCAGATGCCTTTCAGGCGGTCTTCGCTGTCTGCGCCTTTGACTGCGGCAATCATTCCATCCGCTACGGCTTCGGGGTTGCGTGGTGCTGGCTTTTCTTGGCGGCGCTCTTTGGGCGCGGCTTTGGCTGCGTCGTTCCCATCGTCGTCCTCCGGCGCGATGCCAGCCATGCTCATAAGCCCATAGCGGCGGGCGTAGGTGACTGCGGAGCCATAGCCCTGCATGTCGTTTTTCTGCACGATCAGGGGAACGCGGCACTTAAGCGTTTCGCCGCTCTCGCCATGAATGAAAATGGTTTCAACGTAGCGGCCCGCGTCGTCGTCCGTGGTCGGCTGAATGACTGCAATCCCGTGCGCGTTGAGCGAGGGCATGCAGGCATCGACAACGCTTGCGAGGTCAGCATACATTTTCTTGAAATGCGGGTTCTGCGCAGACTTGAGCGCCTTGCCCATCTGCGCCTGCGCGGCGGCAAGCGCGGTTGCGATGCTGTTGTGCGAAGGCTTGATATCGGTCTTGGCGTTCATCTCAGTTTCCTCTCATGGTGAAGGGCGTGTTCGCGTTGAAGTGCGCAAGGTTGGCCACGCCCTTGCTTGCGATATGCCCGCCGATCAGGCCCGCTACGGATAGCGCCAGACCGGCAACGAACATCGGCACGGTCAGCATCTTGCGCGGCTCTGTCTGCTGGCGCTGCACTTCGGGGGAGGGGTGGGAGCGGGTGATCATTCCATAATTCCTTCGTTGCAGGCGGTGCAGCGGGCATGGACGTGGTTGTTCACGCCAATCGCGCATGACAGGCGCAGCGCACCCTTTTCGCCGCACCAAGGGCAGGTTGCTTTCGCGCTTCGGTGCTGCCCGCCGATCATCTTTCTCTTGAGGCGGTTAATGGCCCCCATTCCGGCCAGAATCCGGTCCATGTGCTTAGACATTGCCTCGCGGTCTGCGGCGACTTCGGCTTCTGTCTTTCGGTCAACCTGCGGGCAATCAAAGAGCGGCTTTTCATCGCCAATCTTGGTGCAAGGCAGGCGCAATGCGATGCCACGTTCTGAACCGCCATTGCAGCGAACGGCCCACGCTCTAACGTCTCGGCCCATGGCGCATGACGGACGGTCGTCGGGGTACATGCCGAGAAAGTGGCGGCAGCGTTGCGCGGTCATTGCATCACCTCTGCCATGCTCTCCGCTTCCAGCCGCCATTCGTCGGCCAGCCGCTCTGCGTATCCGGTGACGTTCTCGCACTCATGCGCGGATGTTTCGTAATCCTCGCGGTTGCTGCGCAGGTAGAAGTCGCCTGCGCTGAGAATAGCGTCGGCAAGCTGGCCAAGGTCGCTGTCACCCTCATGTAGTGAAAGGGCTTCCAGCAGGCGGGCTGATACGCTCTTGCGGTTGCCATTCCCGGCAAGCTGCGCGGCGGTCAGTACCGGGTCGCAGGCGCGGGGGATGTGGTGGGGGAATGTGCTGTGAAGGGTCATGCTGCCATTTCCTCTGCAAAGAGTACGTTGCGAAGCTGGCTCAGAACGTCCGCGTTCTCTGGCTTTTCCAATTCAATCGAGATATAATCCCACTGCATTTCATGGGGCTTCATATGCTCAAGCATGGCGCGGAAAACTGCGACTTGCTCCTGATCGTTAAAGCTGGCGAAAATCTCGCCAAAGCCGTCTGGGTCAACTTCGATGAAAAGCGGGAACTTGCTGTGAACTTGTGCGGGTAGCTTATTCATTGCATTGCCTCCTGTGCGTGTTTCGCGGCCCATTCGCGGCATTCCTGCGCGGTCCCGGTATGCTTGGCACCGCAGGGCAGGATCAGCGTGTAGCGGTCCTCTATCGGGCTGTGCTGGTCTGCGGAGTAGCCGCCCGGTGCGGTGAACAGCCCGTCGCCTTGGCGGGTCCAGGTCACGACGCCACCGCCTGCGCCGCACTAGGGGGCGTCTGCTCCTCGTCTGTGATGAGGGCGAGTATCGCCGCCCGGTTTACGTACTTGTGCATATCGCCGGGGTCATGCGTCTCAACAGTGCAATATCCGCCATTTGGTTCGCCCTGAGAGTTGAACTGAAACCACATGCCTCGCGCATCTGCCGCCTCTTTTACGCCGTGCGCGAAGCCGTCATTCCAGCCGATCACGAAGGGACGGTCTGCGCGATGCCTAGCCAATTCGGCTTCCAACTCGGCGATGCGCTCGGCTTGGGCGCGGAGGGTGGCTGCTGCTTGGCGATACTCCCGGTTGGTACGGAAGCAATTATCGGCTGCACCCTTCTGGAACTTGTCTGCCATCCGCTCCACCGCCTTGGGCGTGATATCTACGCTGCTCATCGCGCCGCCTCCTGCGCACCACCTTGCGGGGTGTCGTCGTCTACGCGGTGCCAGTCGAGGGGCGGCAGGTCATAGATGCCGGGAAGGTCTTGCTCGAAGCTGTCAACAAGCTGGTTAAGCGCTTCGGCGGTGAACCCCGCTGCCTCGCCAGCAGCAGTGATGTGCGCGAAGATCGGGGCGGGGTCGTTGGTGTCAAAGGTGAAGTGTTGCATTGCGTTCTCTCCTTGCCTTGTGGCTGGCCGTTGTGGCCCTGTAGGAGAAAGGTATGTGAAACTTCACAACAGGTCAAGAGAACATTTGGGAAAAATCACATTGGACAGGCGCGCGGACGCTGCTTTAGAAGTTAACTATGGCGAAAATTATTGAAAAATTACCGGATCAGCGAGCAATTATTCTGCTTCAGACTCTGATTCATGTGCAATCGGTATCAGAGACAGAGCGGCTAGAAGCTGCTCTTGCCCTGCTTCATCGTATTGCGAAAGAAACTTCAACAGTTTCTCGTTAATCCCGGCGCGGGCGGGAAGTCCCATCATCTCGCCCGGGTCTACATTCAAGGCTTTAGCCAAGCGGAAAACGGTAGAAATCTTCGGACTTTGTGAACGGCCTTCTTCGATGTCCTTCACAGCCCTTTCCCCAAGCCCTGCCATGCGCGAAAGTTTCTTCGCGTCGATATCCTTCTCTTCGCGGATACGCATCAGGTTTTGGCGGAATATCTCGTTCTCTTCCATGCCGCTACGCATAAACTGAGAAGCCGCAAAGCGGAAATGTGATCTTTGCCATTGTGCATTGTGATAAATCACATTATGCTGCTCTTTATGACCCAATCCAAACAACTCCAACTTGAAATTGAGGCCGCAGCCGAGGCGATGGGTATCTCGCCAAGTACGCTCGGTGAAAGATGTGGCCAAGGCGGGCAATTCTATGCCCGGCTGGTCAACGGTAAGCGCATCTGGCCGGAAACGGCTCAAAAGGTACGTGATAAAATCAAATTACTCAAAACGGACAGTGACGCGGCGAAATGTGCCGCCTGTGATACTTCACATGGTGCTGATGAATCCTCTCCGCAAGGGGGCGTTGCGCAATGAACACACGAACAGCCGTTTACCATATCTGGCGCGGGCCTGACCTCTTGTACATCGGCGCAAGCTACAATCCGTGGCTGCGTTACGGCGCTCATACCAGCACAAAGGATTGGGCCAAGACTGCTACCCGCATGGATATTGAATGGTACGAGACACGCGAAGAAGCCTTGCGGGCCGAGCGTCTTGCTATCGCGGCAGAGCAGCCCCCTTGCAACTTGCTCGATATACTCAGTGACATTGCGGAGAAGGCTAAGGGACGCGCTGCGCCCCTCGCGGACTGGCTTGCGAAGTCAAATATGTCTCAGGTCGAGTTTGCGGAGATGACGGGAATCCACTTCACGGCGGTTTCTCGGATATTGGACAACAAACGGAAACCGACAAAGGAAAAAGCGGAATTGATCGAGCGCCTGACTGGCGGCGCGGTTCCGGTCGAGCGGTGGGGGTTCAAGACGCCGAAGTCCCAGTCGCCCGCTCTTGCCAATAGGGTCAGAGAACTCACGGCAGGCTGCAAAACGGTAAAGGAAATAGCTGCCACTGTGGGGTTGTCATATGCGACAATCCAGACAGTTATGCGGCGAAATGACATTAAGCCGTACCGAAAGCCTTCCGAGTCCGAGATGCGGTTGCGAGAGTTGGCAGCAAAGGGGCTGACTACTGGCGAGGCTGCAAAGGTTTTGCAGGTGCACGGATCGTCCGTTAGCGCATCCGCAAAGCGCTTTGGCATAAAATTCAAGGATGGTCGGAAAAACACTCAGGCGTCGAAGCTGGCAAGGGCTAAGACGGCTGCTCGCGTCGAGCGCATCAGAAATTTAGCGCAGCGCGGATACACAGTCACACAGGCCGCAAACGAAATAGGCATCACGCAGCCGGAAGTCTCTCGGCTGAAGTCAGAGTTTGGCATCGCGTTCAGGGCTAAAGGCAAGCGCCCCATGCCCCAAGAGGCCCGCCAATGACCTCCCCAGCATCCGAGGCGCAGCGGTACGTTACTGCGTCAGTTCCTCCCTGTGCCTGCCGTTGTCATGGCGGCGGGACAACTACCCCGGTGGCGTTTCCTGCCGTCACCGGGGGCTTTTGGGGGGGGCGCATGACCCAGACCGACCAAATCCTCTCCGCCCTCAAGGCAGGCCGTCACATCACGCCGATGGATGCGCTGCGGGAGTTCGGCTGCTTCCGCCTTGGGGCGCGTGTGTATGACCTCAAGCAAGCTGGCCACAAGATCCACACCGCCCGCGTTGAAACCGACACCGGGGCGCGGGTCGCAAGCTATTCGATGGAGGCGCAGGCATGAGGTTCGTTATCCCCGGCAAGCCCTTCGCTAAGCAGCGCCCACGGTTCGCCAAGGGCCGGACCTACACGCCCGCTCAGACAGTCTCGTTTGAGCGCGTTGTAGGGCAATACGCAATGGCTGAGAAATGCCCGCTCTTGGATGGACCGGTGCGCCTGAAAATCACCGCCATCTTTGAGCCTGCGAAGTCGTGGAGCAAGAAGCGACGCGAGGCCGCATTGTGGGGGCCGCATACCCAGAAGCCCGACTTGGACAACATAGAGAAGGCCATCAAGGACGGGCTTAATCGTATCGCATTCAACGACGATAGCCAAGTCTGCATGACCGAAAGCCGCAAGATGTGGGGCAGTGAGGCGCAGACAATCGTTGAGGTGCTTCCCCTGACCACGTTCCCCCTCGGAGGTGCGCAGTGAGCGACAAAACCTACAACCCACAGAAAGCGCGCACGAAGTATGCCTGCCCGATCTGGGTTGACGCATTCCTGCGCGACACGCTTGACCTAGAGGCGGATGAGTTCGGGGCATACCACCTGATCCTATACGCCATGTGGTCGCGTGAAGCCTGCAACATGCCTGACGACGACCGCAAGCTGGCGCGGGTTTCCCGATGCTCAACAAAGCTGTGGAGGTCCCGCATTCGCCCGACGCTTGAGCCGTTCTTCAACGTAGGCGGCGGGGTATGGACTAACACCAGACTGTCGAAAGAGGCCGCGAAAACCGAGAAGTTTTTGAAGGGCCAAAGCGACCGGAAAGCAGGTGGCGGAAATGAAGGTGACACATGTGGTGGAACTCAGGCAACGCAACCGCAAGAACCGGAAACGCCTGTAAATTCCGATAAGCCACTGGAAACTAACAATCCGGTATCAACCGTGGATGATACGGCGGAGGCATCTGGGGAGCATCCTACCCAAGATACCAAGATACCAAGAGATAAGATTGATGATGATAGCGCGGGCGCGGACCTGACCTTTCGCGAGAAGGTTTTGGTTGCCGCAGGCCATGACGCATCTGGTGTCACAGCAAATGGCAAGATCGTCGGCAACGGGCCGGACTTCATGAGGTTCGACAAGGCCCGCCGTGAACTCTCTTTCAGCGAAGGCGATGCCCTAGAAATCGTGGCGCAGACGATGCGGCAGAAGGGCGACGGTCCGCCTAGCAGCCTGAGTTACTTCGTCCCCCCGATGCAGAAAATCGCCGGAATTCGTGACGCCCCGGCTGTCTCGGCAATCATTCCCCAGCAGGTGAACGGCGCGCCCCGTCAGCGCATTCGCCCAGACCTCAACGCAATCTTTGCAACAAACCCGGAGTTGAACCGATGAACACCCGCGCCGAAGCACTGACCGACGAATTCACCCTCTGGCTTGACCGATACAGCCCGCGCCGCGCATTGCAGGCAAACGAGCAAGCGATGGCCGCAGAGATCAACGCCCTGATGCGGGTAATTCTCAAGATGGCCCCGGCCTCGGATTATCTTTCGTGGCTGGCGAAGGTCACGAACCAGCTTGACTACCAAATGAAAACCGCCGCTTGGCCGACCGTTGCAGAGGTTGGCGCAGCTTGCAGCAACATGAACAAATCGCAGGCTCTGCACTCTCAGCGCAAATTCCCCAGCCTTGACCCGGTTGCCATCGCGGCGAAGCGGATGAACGCGGGCGAGGACGTGGCCGATGGCTGGCTTTACGGGCGCGGTGCAGTTGAGTTGATCAAGTCCGGCGCGGTTAGCCGTGAGACAATACGCAAGTACCGCTCGGCTCTGTTCTTCGCATATCGCGACCTTCTGGGCGAGGAGAAGGCGAAGCTGCGCGAGGCCGACTTTATCGCCCGCCATGAAGCCGCAGAAAGCCTTGATGCAGCCGCCACAGAGCCGCCGCGAGGTGAGCCGTTCAAGCGGATGCCGACAAGCCCCGACGACCAATACGCGGAAGTCTACGCATGACCCGCGCCAACCCCACAGGAGAGACAGCCTAATGTTTGGAATTTTGAAATCAGCAGTCAAAGCCGCGTCAGTCGTGGTGGATGCCCCGGTATCGGTCGCGGCGGATGTCGTAACTATGGGCGGCGTTCTGACCGACACCGATAAGCCCTACACCAGCAAGGCGGTGGAGCGGTTCGTAAGCAACGTATCAGACATGGCGGACCCAGACCAATGACCGACCGAGTAGCCCCCGACGAACTCCGCCAAGAGGTAGAGGCTATTGAGCGCCTTGAGGCAGAGAAGGCCGACACCGCTGAACTCATTAAGGAGCGTTACGCGGGCCTGAAATCGCGCGGATACGATGCCGCCATTGTCCGCAAGGTAATCGCCCGCCGGAAGATGGACCGTGACGCTCGCGCCGAAGGTGACGCTATTCTCAGCATGTACGAGGAGGCGCTGGGGCTATGAAGGGCATACATGTTTCAGTCGAGGTGAAGGGTGTGAGTTTGGAGCCTACAGACGTGGCTAGGGAGGCTGCCGCTCTGGACGATATGGCGAGGAAAATGAGCGGCCCTGACGCTCGGTCAACTGCCGCCGCCATGCTTCGTGCTCAAGCGGAAAAAATTGAAGAACTGCAGTGGCGTCTCGCGGGTGCGGAGGCGGCTGCTGCTGAATGGAAGAAGCGCGCCAGTGCAGGTGAGGTGGACGCATGAGCCGCAAACTTAATCCGACAGAGAGTATTGTTTTAAGCAGCGTGATCGCGCCCATGTCTACAAAGCAAATCGCCCATATCGCCTCCCAGAGGGCTGGTCGTGAATTGCCCCGGTCAACAGTCTCAGCATCTTTGTCCAACCTTTGCCGCTGGGGCCTACTGGCTAAAGAAGCTAAGCCCAACTTGCGGCGTAATGCCTCCCGGATGATCTATCGGAGGGTTTGGCCATGACCCAACCCAGCGACCGCTATTTCCCCGAAACAGTCACCCCCGCCCAGCAAGCGCAGATCGACCAGTGCAGCCGGATGCTGACAGACGGGGCCAACCCCAGCGATATGCGCGAACTCGGCTTTGCGCAGGCCGCTATCGACGCGGCGATTAACGCAGCAGGAAAGGACGCCAAGCAATGACATTCGCAATACGCCACCACACCGAACAACTCCACCGCAAGGCCACCAAATGCGCCCCGGTATTCACAATGCGCAATGAGCCATACCCAGAGCACTACGAGGCGGCATACGCGAAGGCGATGAAAGCCCTCACCGCGAAAGAGGGTCACATGGGCCGCACTCCGGTTAAGGTGGTATCCAGCGTTCCGCCATCTAAGAAGATAGATCGGGAAGCCAGCGAGAAGGCGGCGTTGGATGCGGCAATCCTCAAGGCATTGTCTGGTGAAATGTGCACCGACGATATCGCGGCGGCGGTTTCCAAGTCGATTGGGTCGCGTGTCTCAAGCCAGCTTATCTCAGGACGTATGCGGGTTGGATTGGCTGGCAAGGTCACGAAGCGCCGCTCTTACAAAGGGGGTCGCGACATAACGCTGTGGTCCCTATCCCGCGAACCACACGTCTCCTGCAAGGACCGGATAGCGGCGGCGAAGCGGGAGGCGGCGCAATGAAGCTGTTCATCGCTTTGGCAATCCCGCAGATCGCTTTCTATCTCTTAACCGCGTTCATTCTATGGGAGCCGTTCTGGCTTCCCGTCCTTGGCGGATGGGCTGCGGATGAACGTTTCCTGCTGCTGATGCTCTGGGGCGTATCGGCGCTGATCCCAAGCGGTGTGGTGCTCTTGGAATGGGCAGAGCGTCAATGACCCCCTCCCAACGCATCCACCAGCTAGAGCAAGACAACGCCAAGCTACGGCAGCAGGTCGAGACGCAGACCCGCACGGTGGAGAAGTATCGGCGGCAATTCATGGGCATCAAGCGGCGGCTGGCGAAAGAGCGCAAGCGGTCAGTGCCTCTACAGGAATTGTGCAACTGGCTACGGGCAAGGGTGGCCGAACTGGAAGACCCCAAGGGGCAGGCAGAAAGGTTTTTCAAAGATGGCGAGACGTAAGAAGGCGACACAGAAGAAAGCGCCCGTAACAGTGGCCGCGATGCCTGAGCATTGGGACATGGGCGCTCGAGGTCCGGCAAACCGCCTGAACCTTGTGCAAGAGCCTGTGACGTGGACAAACGAGAAGGGCGAGCAGGTGAACCCCAACAACGTAAAGCGGATGCGCCGGGTGGACATGCTCCAGAAGTACCACAAGGACGGGGTGATTGATAACCGCCAGCTAACCGCCGGGGCGACACTGCGCGATGCATGGGCGAAAACCGAGATGGGGCAGGGCAAGGACTACAGCGACCCCGTGGTTGACAGCAGCCCCAAGCCGGACCAAGCGATTGATATACGCATAGACCGCATGAGCGCCTATCTCAGCGTCTCTAAGCTGGTCGCGGCAGAGGACAAGGCAATCTTGCAGGCGGTGGCCTGTGAGGGCCGCGCTGTGGCCCATCTGCGCGAGTATCGCTACAGGGCAGTTCCGAAGGGGAAAGAGCATCTGGCGGCGGCGCTTGACCGGCTGGCGGATAAGTTGGAACGGAAAGCCAAATAGGAGCGGGGCCGTGCCGAGTATTAAAGTCAAATGCGCTTGCTGCGGGCAGATGCAATTCTGCCAGTCGGCGTGGAAGGGCGGTAAGGGCATGATGCAAATCGCTGCGATGCTGTCAGAGCAGGGCTGGGCGGGCGACGTCTTGTCTGGTCGCGCGGTTTGCTCGGAAGAATGCCGCGCCTCTATGGCGCGTGACGTGACGCCGGAAGCCCCGGCGATTGAATCCAAATAGAAGGGCAAGGCATGGATAAAGACGCTTATATTAAGAAGTTAGAGCGCCGTATTCACACGCAGCGCCGCCGCCTTCGTTGGTTCGAGGCAAGCTATTCGATACACGTTCATCATAATGTCTGGCGCAAGATGCTTGAGAGGCGCGATTGGATGCGACGAGCGATATTGCGCCAAACTGCAAACGAACAACAAGAGTCTCAATAGGAGGCTTTCAGGACTAATTGACCGACGACAAAGAATCGCATAATCGCGCGCGCGGGGTTGACTGCACCTCTTAAACGTGGGAGTGTGATTTATCGCAAGAGGTGGCAGGGGTGCTGCCTTTTGTGATTCCGACGCTTTCTGGTGAGTGGGATAACTGGCCTAGCAATTTCTGAGTCCGGCTAGGCATCTTCCGGCAGCGGGGTTCATGGCCCGAATACCCATTCTCCAGAGCGCGTCTGGCACTATCCCCAGCAGGGCAGCCGGTGTGTCATTAGCCGGGGCGCGTCTCAACCTGTCCGCCACTGCTGCCCCTGATCGCGGCACGGCGTATCACTCGATCAGGCACAGGCGCTGACCCCGTACAGGCAGCGCGATACTGGCGCGGTGTCTCGAAGGGCACGACGAGTGGAAATACCCCTGATGCCGGGGAGTAGGGTTCGAATCCCACGCCGCCGCCAACACATTCGCTGCTATGAACCGCTTGGGCAAAGGCAGTAACGGGGCAAACACAAGGCCGCTATCCCAAGCCATGAGCCGGATACCCCAACATTTTCTCAGCGCACATAGGCGCAACGCGGCGGCGATACGCTATCCCCAGCAACACAAAGGCCAGCACCCCGGCAACGGGACTGAGCGAGGTGTGAACACATGGCAACCACTAAACAAGTGAAGGCTACTGCTAAACCTAAACCCCCGCGTGCAGGCATGGGCAGACCCAAAGGCTCGCGCAACAAGACAACGGCGCTTCTCAAGGATGCGATCCTGAAAGCGGCAGAGAACGCAGGCAATAAGGTCGGCGAGGCTGGCTTGGTCAGCTACCTAGAGCAACAGGCGGAAGATAACCCCGGCCCGTTTATGTCGCTTCTCGGCAAAGTCCTCCCGATGCAGGTAGAAGGACCGGGCGACAACGGCGAGCACATCGTCGCTACTATTGAGCGCGTCATTGTCAATCCTACAGATTAAGACTGCCGCAGTCTTTTCGCCCCTATTGGAGCCAGCACGATACAAGGGCGCATGGGGCGGGCGAGGCAGCGGCAAGTCTCAGTTCTTTGAAGACCTCGCGCTGGAGGACGCTTTGCGTTGGCCGGGTGATGCTGGCGAGGGGCTGCGGTTCGCGCAAATCCGAGAGGTGCAGAAGTCTCTGCAGTATTCCTCGAAGGCTCTCTTTGAGAAGAAGTTGCACGAACATGGCTTGGACGAGAAGCAAGGGTTCAAGGTCTTTAAGGATCGGATACAGCTACCCGGCGACGGCGTGATGATCTTCCAAGGGATGCAGGACCACACGGCGGATAGCATCAAATCTATGGAGGGCTTTCACCGGGCGAAGGTGGAGGAGGCTCAAACGCTATCCGAAAAGTCCATGCAGCTACTGCGCCCGACAATCCGTTGGGAGGACCCTCAACGCGGGCTTGCCTCGGAGATTTGGTTCCCTTGGAACCCCCGGCACGCGAAAGACCCGGTTGATAAATTCTTGCGGGGCGCAACACCGCACCCGGAGGCCGTAGTCGTCCGCGCTAACTGGTCTGACAATCCTTGGTTCCCAAAGGTGCTTGAGGCTGAGCGACAGGATGATCTAAGGAACAACCCCGACCAATATGACCACATATGGGAGGGCGCATACGCTCGCGTATACAAGGGCGCATACTACGCCAACGCACTAGAGCAAGCTGAGCGAGAGAACCGCATTGACGTGATCCCGCGCGACCCACTTCTGCGCCTTTACGCATATTGGGATATCGGCGGCACAAGCAAAAAGTCTGACGCGACCTCTATTTGGATCGTCCAATTTGCGGGCGAGCAAATCCGCGTATTGGATTACTATGAGGCGGTGGGTCAGGAGTTTAGCGAGCACGTGGGCTGGCTTCACGAGCGCGGCTATTCCAAAGCCGTGATGATGCTGCCTCACGATGGGGACACGCACGAGAAGGTGCACCGGGTCACGCCTGAGTCTTACCTCAAGGACGCGGGCTTTCAGACTGATGTTTGCCGTAACATTGGCGCAGGTGCCGCAATGAAGCGGGTTGGCGCTGTTCGGCGGATCATGCCGCGCGTTGTCTTTAACCGCGACACGACAGAAGGCGGGCGCGAGGCGCTTGGCTGGTATCACGAGAAGATTGACGAAAAGCGCGGGGACTACGGGCTGGGGCCGGATCACGATTGGTCCAGCCACGCGGCTGATGCCTTCGGTGGTATGGCAATCGACGTACTCGACAGGCCCAAGGGCGTTAAGTGGAAAGCGCCACCACGTCGCAACATGGCTGGGATCGCATAATGGACCTAACAACCTACGGCGGCTTGCAGGCAGCTATCGCGCAGTGGATCGACCACGATGGGCTAATGCGCATTATCCCCAGCTTTATCGCGCTGGCAGAGGCGCAGATTGCCCGTGACGTGCGTAACAGCAAGATGGTGACAAGCGCGGACCTGACGATTGATAGCCGCTTTACGGACCTGCCCGACGATCACCTCGGCACGATTCGGCTAGACTGCAACGGCAAGCGGCTGGTGGCGCGCAGCACTGACGACATGATCCAGATGCGCGACAACGACAGCGCGAGCGGCGTTCCCTGCTACTTCACGCAGGTAGGGCGGCAGATTGAGGTCTTCCCCAGCCCTGACGCCAGCTACACGGCAACGCTGCAATATCACGCCCGCATCCCTGCGCTGGATGGCGAGAATGACACCAACTGGCTGCTGACAGAAGCGCCCGACGCTTACCTCTATGGCGCGCTAATCCACGCTGCCCCGTATCTGACCGAGGACGCCCGCACGAACACATGGGCGGAACTGTATAGCGCGGCAATCAAAAACCTGAACAAGTCTGATCGTATGGGCCAGTGGCCTAGCGCAATCAGCATCCCGGCGAGGGGCGCATAATGGCCGACACGTACACGGACAATTTCAACTACACGCTGCCGGAATTCGACGCTTCGGATGATACGTGGGATGAAAAGCTAAACGCGAACTTTGAGCAGATCGACGCGGACCTAAACCAAGCGACAAGCTGGACCCACAAAACAGCCGCATACACGGCGGTTGCGCGTGACCGGGTGCTTGCAGACACCAGCGGCGGCGCATGGACTCTCACGCTGCCCTCTGCGCCGGAAACAGGCGATACAATTGAGGTGCAGGACGCGACAGGCTCATGGCTTGCGGAAAACCTCACTGTAGACGGCAACGGCAATGATATTGACGGCTCTGCGACCTTCACGGGCAACGTGGACGGCGACCGTTTTACGCTGACCTACAACGGCATCGAGTGGGCGCGGCGCGGCTCTGCGGTTGTACGGCTGCCGCTGGAGTTTGTCAGCAAGGTCGAGATACCGAGTTCCGTTACGGCTGTTGACATCGAACTACCGGAGGGCGCGGAAAGCGTTCTGATCCTTGCTCGGTACTTGAACCACAGCGGCGGACGCAGCGCCCCCATCTCAGCCCGCACGTCTTCTGACGGTGGGGCAACATTCGACAGCGGCGCAACAAGTTACGCAACCGGAACATCAGGTTCCGATTCTCTGGACCTTGGACGGCTCTCCAACAACTACGCAGAGATCCAAGTAATGGGGGCCAGCAATGCGGCTGCGTACACTGTGGTGACATCGCTGCGGGCTGACAACATCGCTACTGGCGTTGTGGGCGGGTATCGCCAAGCGGACGAGGTCAACACGCATCTGCGCTTATTCACCACCGGCGGTGTTTTCATTGGCGGCGAGTTCTTAGTCTACAAATACGCGGATTTGGGGTGAGCCATGGCTAAAGTATTAAGAAGCGGCGTTGTGGTTGATCTCCCTGACGTTGAAGTGCTTGGCACCCCGGGGGAGCAAGAGGCGCGGGCGACAAAGACGCACGTCACAGCCGTCAAGGCCGAAGCATATCGCCGGATTGTTGCTATCTGCCCTGAGTGGAAGCAGCGCAACCTAACGGCGCAGGCGTCTATCTTGGCTGACAAGGGCCGTGATGCTTGGACCGACTCCGAGACAGCCGCATGGGAGGCCGGAGAGGCCATCTGGGCTGAGATCAAGGCAATCCGTGCCGCAAGTGACGCAATCGAGGTAATGGACCCGCGCCCCGCTGATGTGACCGCAGACGAACTGTGGGCCTAAGATGCTGGTCACGTTTGAACCGCCTCCCGGCCTGTTTCGCAACGGGACCGAGCTACAATCTGCGGGCCGTTGGCGTGACGCGAGCCTTGTGCGCTGGCATGAGGGGACAATTCGCCCCATAGGCGGCTGGCAGGCGTTTGACGACGAAACCACGGCTGGCACAGTCCGGGCAATGCACGCTTGGCGCTCTTCTAACAGCCGGGGCTATTTTCTGGCCCTTGGCAGCGGCGGCGCGCTGGAGGTGTTCACCCGCGAAGGCGACTTGATCGACGTTTCCCCGTCTGATCTGGTTGGCGGTCGCGAGGTCGGGCGTCAGGCGGTGGGCTACGGTGTCGGGCCATACGGTCGCGGTGCTTACGGCTCTGACTACACGGCCACGACGCTTGTTAAGCCTGCGGCCCTGTGGAGCCTCGACAACTGGGGTGATTACCTTGTCGCCTGCCATGACCTAGACGGGCGCATTTTTGTCTGGGAAGGCGATGCCAACGCAAAGGCCACGCCAATTGCAGAGGCCCCGGTCGATAACGTGGGGCTGGTGGTATCGGATCAGCGGTTTCTCTTCGCTCTTGGGGCAGGCGGCAATCCGCGCAACGTGGCATGGTGCGACCGGGAAGATTATACCGTATGGGAAAGCACGGCGACGAATGAGGCGGGTGACTACACGCTGGCAACCGCTGGCAACATCATGGCGGCAACGCCGGTCAACGGTGACTTGCTGATCCATACCGATGTAGACGTGCATGTCTGCACCTATGTTGGGCCGCAGATCGTGCACGAGTTTGAGCATGTCGGCAGCGGCTGCGGGATTATCAGCCGCAACGCAGCGGTTACGGTTAACGGCTCTGTCATGTGGATGGGTCAAAACGGCTTCTATGCCTACCAAGGCGGGCAGGTCACGGATATGCCGTGCGAGGTGTCCGACTACGTGTTCAGCGACATGGGGCGCTACAAAGACAGTCACGTTTACGCAACGCAGGTATCGGAGTTCAATGAAGTCTGGTGGTTCTACACGTCCTCAGAGGCCACGGATAACGACCGCTACGTTGTGTTTAACTACGCGACGGGCGCTTGGTACACGGGCAACCTAAGCCGGACAGCGGCGCTTGATCGCGGCGTGCATAGCTATCCCCTCATGGTGGATGGAAACACGGTTTACGAGCATGAGCGGGGCGCAATCCCTGACGGCAACCCGGTGTTTATCGAAACCGGGCCGCATAGCATCGGCAATGGCGAGCAGACATTCACAGCATCGCGGTTTTACCCGGATGAACTGAGCCAAGGCGATGTGACAGCGACGTTTAAGACGCGGCGCTATCCCAACGGGCCGGAATCAACGCACGGGCCTTACGTCCTCGGCGCTCCTACGGGGGTGCGCTTCACAGGGCGGCAGGTCCGCATGAGGCTGGACAAGGCGGGCGACGACTTCCGCGTAGGCGTGCAGCGGCTTGAGGTCGCGACGAGGGGGCGGCGATGAGGCTACCAGCGGGCGACAAAGCGCAGAACGAGCGCAATCTAGCAATCCGGCGCGCAGACGACGAGAACGTCAAGAAAGCGCGCCAGAACGACATGAGCGGCAGCATCCGCCTGCAAAGCCCAAACGGCACATGGTGGACGCTGACAGTAGACGACAGCGGCAATGTCTCCGGGACTAGCTGACCTGTTTCAGAAGGCGCTAGAGAGCGGCGGGCAGGGCCATACACCGGAAGAAATCGCGGCGGAATGCGCGGCAGGGCGAATGCAGCTTTGGCCGGGGCAGCAGTCGGTCGCGGTAACACAGATTCACGATCTGCCGGGGCGCAAGGTGCTGCACATCCTCTACGCAGCAGGCGACGGCAGGGAATTGGCAGAAATGGAGAAGAGCGCGGCGGATTGGGCAAAGGCTCAGGGCTGCACCTCTCTCATGCAGAACGGGCGGCGCGGTTGGTGCCGGGTTCTCAAGAAACGCGGTTGGCGGGAAGTCGTCACAACCATGGAAAGGGGCATCTAATGTCAGGCGGACTATTCGGGAAATCTGAAAGCAAGGTGACAATGCCCGCGCATATCAACCAAGCAAGCGAAGACGCGGTAGGCATGGCCAACGCCCGTAACGCTCTGGGGTATGTGCCTTACTACGGGCCAGAGCAGGCGGCTTTCACAGGCCAGCAGATGGCGGCAATGCAGGGCGCAAACCAGCAAGCAAGCGCCCTTGGCCTGCAAACGGCCCCGGTCAACATCCCCACGGCTCAGAACTACGGCGGCGGGATCACAGGCTACAGCAGCGCGGGCCTGATGGACGAAAGCCTTGCAGCACTACAAGAGGCCAATCCTGACCTCTACACGGCGCTGATGGGCCTCAAGAACCGCTATCAAGCCTCTCAGCAGGGCGGGCGCATTGCCCCTCGCACGGGCCAGCCCGTCATGCGCGACTATTCCGGCAACGCTGACCCCAGCATGAGCGGGGGCACGGCAGGTTTCGGCGGTGGTCCTATCGGCGGCTTCATCGGTGACGCCTTCGACGGGGGCGGCTTTGGTCAGTCCGGTGACAGCTTTTCGGGCGGTGGCATGGCTTCGGCGGTTGGCAACGCGCTCGGCGGGCCTTCGGCCTTCGGTGGGGGCAAGCGGTAATGGCTAATCTCGGTTTCTCAGCCCCTGTGATGGGCCAAACAGCGCAGTCAGCGCAAACAGCTATGACCCCCGCGACGAACCTAGCGGGCGTCTATCAGAACGCATTGGGCCGCGCGCCTGATGCCGCAGGGCTGGCGTTTTACCAAGGCCACCTTGATAACGGCATGGGCTTTGAGGAACTGCGCCAAAACATCTGGAACAGCCCCGAAGCGCAAGCCTATCAGGCAAGCCAGCAACAGCAGCAGCCGAACGTGTTCGACACGGCGGGCGGGGCGTATAACCAAGCCGTTGAGATGCTGATGAGCGGGATGCCTAGCGTATCGGCTCCAACCGTGCGGGCAGGGCAACTGAAAGATACTGACCTTTCGTCGTATATGAACCCGTATACCGAGGCGGTCACAGATCAGGCGCTCTCCGACCTTGACCGCTCCCGCGAAATCGCGATGAATCAGACCAATTCGGCGGCTTCTGGCGCGTTTGGCGGTTCTCGGCATGGGGTGATGCAGGCGGAGACGAACCGCAATTTTGCGGACGCTACAGCGCGCACCTCGGCGGGGCTGAATTCGGCGAACTTTAACCAAGCACAGGGTGCGGCATTTCAGGACATTGGCAACCGCCTAGCAGCGGCTCAGGCGAACCAAGCGGCGGCTCTGCAAGCGAGCATGGCAAACGCGAATAACCATCTGTCAGCATCGAACCAGCTTGGGAACTTGTCGAATCTCGGCTTCACGCTTGGGAATAACGCTCTTGATGCGCAGATGCAGGCAGGCGGGATGCAGCAAGGCTTGATGCAGGCGATTATCGACGCGGGCAAGGCGCAGACGAACAACGCCACGGGCGAAACTGATGCGGCCCTGTCGCGGCTTCTGGCGGTTCTTGGCGGGGTTCCTGTCCCTCAGACCACGACGCAGAAGGAAAGCCCCGGCATCATGGACCTTATGACGGCGTTTATCTGATGAATTGGGTCCAGTACGCCAACCAAGGCGCAATTCGCAATCAGCCTCTAGCGCCTGACTTGCTGGAAGCGCTTTCATTCTTGCCTGAAATGGGCGTCGAAATGAAGGTGTACAGCGGCGGGCAGGCGGCGAAAGGCTCCGGCGGGCCACGGACAGGATCGACACGGCACGACCACGGCAATGCGGCTGATGCTGACTTCTATTATGAAGGGCGCAAGCTGGATTGGAACAACCCCGAAGACGTGCCAATCTTTCAAGAGATGGTACGGCGCGGTAAGCAACGCGGCATCACCGGATGGGGCGCGGGCGACGACTACATGGGCGCAGGCCGGATGCACGTTGGCTTCGGCAACCCCGGCGTATGGGGCGCAGGTGGTAAGGGCGCAAATGCTCCGGGCTGGCTGCGCGAGGCTTACCACGGAGAACCCGGCCACGTTCACAAGCCGGGTGACGAGGGCCAAGTTATCGCAGACGCGACAATGGCAGCACTCGGCAAGCCAGTACAGCGCCCGACAATCTCAGGCGGCGGTGGCACCTCAACGGCAATCGGCGGAAGCGGAGCAGACACAATGGCAGAACCTACAGGCCTTCTGGGCAAATTCGCGCGCACAGAGGACAACGTGGGCGGCTTGCTTGGCATGATGTTTAAGAACATGACGCCAGACCGTGCCGACCAAATCCGCGCGGGCTTTGCGGGGATGCAGGGGATTGGCAATCAGGGCGTCTATAACGCGGCCACAAGCCGTATGCAGGCGCGCCGGGATGCCGACAGCCGGGAACGCGGCTTTGAGCATGACCAAGCCCTCCAGCAGCAGCGCATTGACGCGCAAAACGCAGAGCGTCAGCAGCAGATGCAGGCCGAGGCGCAGCGACGTGAGCGCGCGCGGCTCTGGGTGGCCCAGAACGCACCTGAGCAGCTTGGCGCGTTTGACGCGGGCGTGATCGGCGTGGACGATGTGTATAAGATTGCCAACCCTGCGGCCCCGACCCCAACCGACGACATGCGCGAGTATGAAGCAGCGAAGGCTCAGGGCTACACTGGCACGCTGCAAGAGTGGATCGAAGGGCAGCGCAAGGCAGGCGCGCCATCGGTTAGCACGACCGTGAACACGGGCAACGAAGTGGACAGCCGCCCGATTGTGGACAAGCCGGACAAGGGCTATCAGCGCCGTTGGGACCCTGAGCGCCAGACGTTTGTGGACGAACCTATCCCCGGCAGTGATGTTGATACGGAAATCCAAACCGCAGAGGACAAGGACGCAGAGCGCGCCCGTCAGACCAATCTCAAGATGGGCCAGACGCTCGAAAACCTGCACCTCAATATCAACGAACTTGAGGACGGCGGCGTCCCTGTCACGGGTGTCATTGGCGAGATTGGCTCATGGATTCCGGGCAGTCAGGCGACCGACTTCCGCAACCGGACAACGCAAATCTCGACCCGCGCGGCTTTGGATGAAGTGCAGAACATGCGCGACAATAGCCCGACAGGCGGCGCGGTTGGCCAGTTGACCGACAGTGAGCGCGAAGCCATCGGCCTTGCCGCAACCTCGCTCTCTAATGCCAGCAGCAAGGATGAATACCTGCGCGCGGCGAAGAAATTCCGCGAGATCATGCTTGATACAGCTTACGGCAAAGGCCAGTGGCGGCTTGATAAGGAAGGCCAAGTTTCGTTTGGCAGCCCCAGCACGCCTGCGGGGGACTTCACCTCTGACACGCCCCCTGCGGGCTTAGATGAGAGTGACGCGGAACTTTGGAAATACGCTACGCCAGAAGAGCGCCAAGCCATTTGGGGGCAATGACATGACCGAGGCAGAAAAAGCCCGCCTACGCGCTGACCTTCGCCGCCGCAAAGCAATGAGCGAGGCCAAGCCCGAGGCCGACATGTCCCTTATGGGGCGACTGAAAGACAACATCATCGGCACCGACGATGGCGTGCAGTCATATGGCGAAAAGCTGGGTTCTCTGCTCAACAAGGGTGGGGAAAGCATGACAATGGGCATTGTCGGTGACGAGGCATCGGCAGCGGTTGAAAGCCTGATCCCCGGCGTGGATTATGAGCAGCGCCGCGACCATTACCGCGCGCAAGAGCGGCAGCTTGAAGAGGAAAACCCGGTTGCATCCCTCGCGGCTGATATTGGCGGTGCCGTTGTTGCCCCCGTTGGGGCCGTAGGGGCGCTCAGAGCGGGCGCAGGACTGCTTCCCCGCATGTTGATGTCCGCAGCGGGGACGGGCGCTATGAGCGGCGTCTATGGCTTCGCGGAGGGCGAGGGCGGTTTTGACGAGCGGTTTGACGACGCGAAAGGTGACGCAGGCGTAGGCGCGGCTATCGGCGGCGCTATCCCCCTTGTGGGCGCGGGCTTGCAGAAAGCCCTCACAGCGCGGTCGAACAGCAAGGCGATCAAGCAAGCTGCGGCGAATGCCCCCTCGACTGAGCAATTGCGGCAGAGCGCGCGGCAGGCATATGACGAGGTGGACCGCTTGGGCGTGCAGATCAAACCGGAGGCGTTTAATCGCTTGGCGGATGAAATGAAACAGACAATGGTTGAGGGCGGTCTTGACCAACTACCCGGTCCAAGCAGCCTTTCCCCAAAAGCGGCCCGCGTTAATCAGATCGCAAGCGAAATGTCGTCGGAAATGGCGACCGACCCCACGGCGGCTCTGCCTTTCCGCAGCCTCGACCAGCTTCGCCGCAAAACAGGCGCAGCGGCTGGCGATATGAATAACAAGCTGGATTCTTCGCTTGGCACTCAGGCCATCGGGACCATTGACGACTTCGTAAAGAACCTCACGGCAAACGATGTTGCGGCAGGGGATGCAAAAGCCCTCGCCCCGGCAATCGAGAAAGCGCGCAGCCTCTATGCCAAAATGGCGCGCAGTCAAACGGTAGACGATGCCATTTCAGCGGCGGAAGAATACGTTTCCGGCCCCGCCAGCGGCATTCGCAATCAGTTCTCGCGCATTCTGAAAAGCGACAAGCTGAGCCGTGGGTTCTCTGAGGCTGAAAAGGCGGCAATGCGTCGTGTAGTGAACGGCAGTATCCCGGAGCGCCTGATCCACCTCGCAGGCGGCGGGCTAGGACAACTGTTCTCTGCTGGGTCGGGCTTCGCGTCTGGTGGGCTTCTGGGCATGATGGCAGGTGCAGCGGCTGGTGTCGGCGCGCGCAAGGCTTCTGAGGGCATCGCATCAAAGAATGCAGAGACAGTCCGTGCGCTTATCGCAAATGGCGGTCTTGGCCAGCTTCCGGCTGTGTCTAATCGGCCTGCCGGGATTCTTGAGCAAGTATTGCGTCAAGGTACGGCGGCGGGCCTTCAATAGTCAGCACCCCGGCAATAGCCATGGCGAGGGGGAAACCCATACAAAGCCAGCCAAGCTTGGAGAACTCACCGTTGTTCTCCCGCTTGGTGTAGATCACCGCGCCATATACGAACATGCCAGTTAAGAGGTTGCCGAGTAAAACAGCGGTGACTGTATCTGAGAAATTCATGGTTCTAACGTGGGGCCAGCCTCAATCGGTTTCAAGCTAGTACGTGGTGCAATTCACTGAACGGCCCAAGCTATAGCAATTGTTATGGGTCATTGGCTTGGGGCGGCTCTTGTTGGCAAGCGTCTGCATACGACTGCGCGCGCCATCGCGGCCTTGGCTCATTTCCTGCTGAATGCAAGCGGGCAATTGTGAGCCGGTATAGCCGTATGCAATGCAATTCTGCCTGTAGTGGGCAATGATCTGATCTTGCGGCGTTGTCGCAAACCAAGCCGGACTGCCGGGGTTTCCCAAGCCCCCTCCGTCCGTCATGCAACCTGCCAAAATAACCGGGGCAACAAGTAAAATCCGCATAGCGGTCCCTCCTAAAAGAATATGGTGACGAGGTTGGCCCGGAAGCCCTCGCCAATCAAGCCCTTTGGCAAAATTCACGCAGCCCTCGGTTTTCCGGGGGCTTTTTCTATTGGAAACGCTCGAATGAAAAACACCAAAATTGACGACGCGGTGCAGTCCAACATTCAAGCGCAGGTGGAAGCCGCCCGCGACTTTGTGGAAACGGACATTGCCCCTGATCGCCTCAAGGCCGAGCGTTACCGTGACGGCGAGGTCGATATCGGCCACGAGAAGGGCCGCTCCAAGGTTGTCGCAACGCCTGTGTCTGACACAATCCGCGCGGTTAAGCCTGCGCTTATGCGGCTGTTTCTCCAGACTGACCCGGTTGAGTTCATCCCCCGCACACCACAGGACGTGCAGAGCGCCAAGCAGCGTACGCAGATGGCGCGGTATATCTTTGAGCGCGAAAACGGGTTCATGGTCCTCCATGACGTGTTCGACGACGCGCTTGTTAAGAAGATCGGCGTGGCGAAGGCGTATTGGGATGAGCAGACGGAAATCGAGTTTGACGAGTACACCGGGCTTTCGCTTGAGGAGGTGTATTTCCTAGCAGAGCAGCCCGACCTTGAAACGGAAGAAATCACCGAGGAACAGGGCGACGATGGCCTTATGTCCTACGGCATGAAGGTGAGCCGCACGACCGACAAGGGCCGCATCCGGCTTGAGGCGCTGCCGCCTGAGACATTCTTCTGGAACGCAGAGGCCAAGAGCCTAGAGGACGCGGCAATCTGCGGCCACTCCGAAGAGCAGACCGTGGGCGACCTGATCGCCATGGGCTTTGACGAGAAAGACGTGATCGACCTCGACACCGAAAACGACGACGAGGAAACGACCTATCGCTTTGAGGGCGAAGAGGACGAGGCCAGTAATGACCCGATGGCGAAAAAGGTGCTTATCACCGAAGCCTATATGGACATGGACCTTGAGGAAACGGGCATCCCCCGGAAGTACAAGTTCATCCTCGGCGGGACGGGCTACAAGGTGCTGGACTATGAGCCGTGCGACCAAGTGCCGTTTGCCGTGTTTGAGGTTGATCCCATCCCTCACAAGCTGGCGGGCCGCTCTCTCGCTGAATTGCTGATCCAAGACCAAGACGCCAGCACGGCTATGACGCGCGGCGTGATCGACAGCATCAACATGGCAAACACCCCCCGCGTCGTCGCTGTGAAAGATCAGGTGGAAGTTGACAGCCTGCTTAACAATGAGACGGGCGGCATCATCTGGGCGGATCGGCTGGACTCGGTGCGAGAATTCAGCATCGGCAACGGCGCGACAATGGCCCTCCCGGCGCTCCAGTACCACCAGCAGCGCCTAGAGGCCAAGACAGGCGTGCAGGGCGTTGGCATGGGGCTGGACGCGGACGCATTGCAAAACCAATCGGCCACCTCCGCAGGCATCGCAGAGCGCGCCGCTATGGGGCAGACGGAACTTATCGCCCGTACCCTCGCGGAAGGCGGCATGAAGCGCCTGATGAAGCTGATTGACGCTCTGGTACGGCAGCATCCCGACAAGAACGAGGTCATGCAGGTCAGCGGCGAGTTTGTGGCTGTAGACCCGCGTAGCTGGTCGGCTGACGTGGATGTAATGGTCAACGTGGGCCTTGGCACAAACCGGACGGAAGAACGCACCGTCGCCATGAATAACATGGTGCAAACGCTCATGAGCATGTTCACCCAGCTTGGCCCCAGCAACCCGCTTGTCGGGCTGGCTGAGTTGCGCGCGGCAATCGCTGACCTCTACCGGATGCAGGGCGTTTACGACAGCACCAAGTACCTCAAGCCGTTCTCGCGTGATCAGGAATTAGCGTTGCAACAGCGGGCGCAACAGCAGCCCCAGCAACCGCAGAGCGATCCGAACCAAGCGTTCATGCAGGTTGAGGGCATGAAGGTGCAGCAGAAAGCGCAAGCCGACATGGGCAAGCTGCAACTGGATCAGTGGAAGGCCCGCGAAGAAGCCGACCGCAAGCGCGACGAGATGGGCCAAAAGCGCATTCTCGAAGCCGCCAAGCTGCAAGGCGAGTACGGCCTCAAGGTGAATGAGCAGGCGATTAAGGCCGAACAAGCCGCGCCGCGTTTCTAAGGAAACCCCATGAACACAGAACAAAAGGCAGCGACCGCCAAGCGGTTGCTGAATGACGAGGGCTATCAACTGCTCTTCGAAGCAATTCTGGACGACGCAACCCGCGTCTTTCGGGATGTGACCTCGACCCAAGAGGCACGTGAGCAGGCGCACGGCAAGGTGTGTCTAATTGATGATTTCCGCAAAAAACTGAGGCTCTGGATGAACGAGCAGCAGATCGCGGAGCATAACCAGAAAGGTCAGCACCGTGAGTGACACGACTGAACCAATGACCATTGAAAGCGCCGTTGAGCAAATCATGGCAGAAGACGACGCCCCAGCACCGGAGACGACTGAGGGCGAAGAATCCGAAGTAAGCGAAACCGAAGAAGTTGAGGCAGAGGCGTCCGAAGATGAGGACACAACCGAAGCCGAGGCAGACGAGGAAGCCGAAACTGATGAGGCCGAAGCGGACGAGGCCGAAGAAGAAGAGTCCGACGAGGACGAGGCAGAGGACGAAGACGACAACGAAGAGCCTGAGCGATTCCCCGTCATGGTTGACGGACAAGAGGAGCTTAAGACGCTCGATGAGTTGAAGGAAAGTTACTCTGGGCAAGCCAAGATTCGGAAGGACATTTGGCAGAACGCTCAAACGCGCAAGCAACTTGAGCAGGCTGCACAAGCCATGATGAATCAGCAGGAAGAACTCCTGCAATTGCGTCAGCGGATCGAACAGGGCGGCTTTAAGGCTCCCCCACAAGCGCCTGACCGGAGGCTCTTGGATACCGACCCAACCAAGTACATGCGCCAGCGCGCGGAATACGAGGATCAGGTCGCCGAGTTCCAGCGAGAACAGGCACAATTTCAGCAGATGGCGGAACGTAAGGCCGCATACGAGCGACACCAGCAACAGCAGGAAATGGCGGAACAATTCGAGGTGCTGAAACAGCGCATCCCGGAGATGGCCGACGAAAAAACTGCTCCTGAGTTCGCTAAGAAGCTGATGAACGCGGGGACTGAGTTTGGTTTCTCAGCCGACGAGTTGAGCGGGATCACAGACGCCCGCGCGCTCTACGTGCTGAGCAAGGCGGTCAAGATGATCGAACTTGAGAAAAAGCAGGGGACCAAAAAAGCCCCCCCTAAGCCAACTCGCACGGTCAAAGCGAAAGCCCCCAAAAAGCACGCGCCTGACGCGAAAGCCAAGGCTGCAAAGGCACGTTTCCAGCGCACCGGATCAATTTCCGATGCCGTGGATGCATTCCTGAGCAGTCAAAACCCTTAATCTTCGGAGGCCAGAATGGCACAACCTACCAACACCTTTGACAGCTATGATGCTGTCGGCGCTCGCGAGTCTCTCGCGGACTTCATCTCTAACGTGGACCCGTATGATACGCCCTTCTACACGAACTGTAAGAAGGAAAGCATCAGCGCCCACAACCACGAATGGCAGACCGACGCCCTCCGCGCCGCCGCCCGCAACAAGCACGTTGAAGGCGACGACACCACGGCATCGGCCAAGACCGCGACAACCCGTCTGGGGAACTACACTCAGACCCTGAAAGACGCGGTTTCCATCCCCGACACCGACAACTCGACCAACAAGGCGGGGCGGAGCAAGGAAATTACCTATCAGACTATCAAGATGGGTAAGGAACTGCGCACCGACTTGGAAACAGCCTTGTTTTCCAACTACCCTAAAGCTGCGGGCAACTCGACCACAGCGGCGGAAATGGCCGGTGTCCTCACTTGGATTACCACCAACACGTCTGTCGCTACTGCTGGCTCGCCTGCCGATCCGACCGGCGACGGCACTGATGCCCGGACGGATGGGACGCAGGAGGCGTTTACGCAAGCGCGACTGAACTCCGTCCTACAGAGCATTTGGACCGAGGGCGGCAAGCCCAATACGGTCTATCTTTCTGCGTTCCAGCAGAACATCGCATCGGGCTTCACTGGCTCGAACAACCAGCGCTCAACCATTGACGCGTCGAAGTCCAAAAACGCCGTTATCAACAGCATGGACATCTACATCACGCCCTTCGGCAAGGTGGAGATGCAGTTGAGCCGCTTCAATCGCTCGCGCGACGTTCTCGTCATGCAGGACGATATGTGGGCGGTTGGCGTCAAGCGTAACTGGAAAGAGACCGAACTTGCCAAGACTGGTGACAACACCAAGATGCAGGTTGTCGGTGAATTCACGCTGATCTCGAAGAACGAGAAAGCGTCCGGCGGCGTGTACGACAACACGGATTCCTAAGCCAAACGGGGCTGCGCTTAACGGCGCGGCCCTTTTCCTTTTCTGAGGGCATCCCATGAAAATCAAGATTCTGAATGAACGCCTCCGGGCGAACGGTAAGCGCTGGTCTGTTGGTGACGTTGTGGACGTTGACAAGGACTTTGCAGACACAGCGGAAGCGAATTGCCTGAGCGACATGTTTGAAGTCGTGGAGAAGCCAAAGGCGGCACGCAAATGAAGCTGGCCGAGCAGTTTATCGACGGCGACGGCGACAAGTTTCACGTCAAGAAGACCTTCGACCCAACCCCATCGCTTGAGCAGGTGCGCGTTCTCAAAGACGCAGGCGCAATGGGCACGAGCGATAACAAGCTGGTCGCCCGCGTTCCCTGCTGGATGATTAATGAGTGGTGCAAAGAGGCTGGCGTGGCTTGGTCCGACACCGACGCCCGCCGTGAGGTTGTTCACCGCAAGCTGCTTTCCGGGGACGTGGCTGCATTCCGCGTCTGGGAAGGCACGTACTAACCCCCCAACATAAGGCGGCAGCTATGACCCCCGGTAAATACAATTGGCCCGCTCAATACGCGGGTGACACCGCCCGCCCATGGGAAATCCAAATTCTCGAAGACGGCAACATTGTGAAGCTGACGGGCGTGACGGTGAAGCTACAGGCGCGACGTGACCCTCAAGGTGTCGTCCTTCTTGACCTGTCGTCAGACGGCACGGGCATCACGATCACGGACGAGGAAGAAGGCAAGGTTAGATTTGGCGGTTACACGAACCCCGATGTGCAAGCGATGCTGACCTATGACATCCAGTACCATTTCCCGGACGGCTCTCTCACGACATATTTGACGGGCGTGTATCCCGTTTACGGACAGGTGACGCAATGACAGACGTAGTTGTAAACGTAAGGGCGCTTAACGAGGCGTCGGGCCAAGACGCAGCGGCGGCATCTGACAGCGCTGAACTCTCCCAAGCATGGGCGGAAGGCACGGAACCCGGCGGTCCCGGCACGAAGTCAGCGGAGGAACACGCGTCGGATGCAGGTACACAAGCCACCGCAGCAGCCACAAGCGCAGCACAGGCGGCGCTGTATGACGGCGTATGGCTGGACAACAGCGCGGCAATCGACACCGACGAAACCTTGTCCTACGGCCCCGGCGCTTCCGGCGTCTCCGAGGGCGACTACGTGCGGACGCGGGCCGAGGGGTTCAGCTATCAGGTAGCCGCATCCGGCGCGACTGACCACCACCTGACGACAGCGGGCGGGGTGAAGCTATCCTTGGTCGAGGACGGTCAGATCAGCCCGGAAATGACTAACGCTAAAGGCGACGGAGTATCTGACGATACTAGCGCATTCACTATTCTTCGGGATGGGTTCCCTCGCAGGGAAATTCAGGCAAACGGAACCTATGCGGTCTCTGATCTGCGATTAATGACAACTTCCATTCGAGGCTCCGGCACGCTGAAAGCCGTCGCGGGCGCATCTTATGTCCTTGGGCTGGGGTATGACACTGCCGCAAATTGGCGATACGCCTCTGTGCGCGACCTGTGTATCGACGGCAACAGTAAGGCTTCGGATGGCATCGACTTCAACGCGGGCGGAACAAACGACCATTTTGCCGGGCGATGGGATATTGAAAGGACTTTCATTCGCGCCTGCGCAGTCGGGATCAATAAGCGCTTTGGTAGCATCGGCAACAACTATCGCAGTGTGAGCGTAAACTCTTGCGATATCGGCTATCGCGCCGTTGATAACGTAGGCGATATTATGCACAGCGGCGCGGACTACTTTCAGGGCGGGGAATTTTCGTCTAATGCGCTGGCGGCGTTTCTTATCGACAGCGAATCTATAGGAACTGGCGGCACAACAATCGGGCCAAATGTGATTGTCGAGGGCAATCCCGGATTTGGTGTTTTCGTTAGAAATTGGCGAACCTCTTATGTGCCTTTTGTGATCGACGGGGCGTGGTTTGAAGATAACGCTTCGGCAGGTTCGGTCACGATTGATGGCATCGCCTACGCGCCCAAGGACATACGCCTTGACAACACTGCTTACGCGGTAATTCGTAACAGCCCACTAACAAAAGTGGCATTCAACGGTTCCACAGTTTTGCTCGACGGGTGTTTTGTGAACGATACGACCGTAATTGAGGTGTCCAATTCTAACGTGAGGGCGATTAACCTCAATACCGATGGGATGAAAGGGCAGCCAATTGAAGTCGAAAGCATAGCTAAAGCGCAACGGACGGCAGGGGCGCAGGCGGATAGTTATCGTTGTGTTCCTAGAACATCGGTGAAAAAAGCACTTTCTGGCTCCGGCGTCGTGAACAGTTCCCGGAGTTGTGATGGTACAACTGGCATCACATTCTCCGGCAGTAGTACGCTGACTTCAACCCAAGTATCAGATGGTCTGCTATTTCCTTACGCCGCCGAAGTGGTGCAGCCAAATGGCCATACTATCGTGTTTGACAATAAGACACTCACTGCTGGTAAATGGACGGTCTACACTTTCGACTGGAAGCAAGTCAGTGGAAACCCATCTAGCATCAACCTAACCAATAGCATCACATTGGCAAACAATTTCAGGGCGCTAACCAAGGCGAATCAATGGGTAACGATGGGCGGGGTCGCAAAAATCCCTGACGGTGGCGGCGGGAGCGTGGCTCTGTACGTTGTAAACAATAGCGGCGCAAGCCAGACATTTCGTCTGGGCTGTTACCAAATTGTCCAATTTGACAGTGAGGCGGAGGCCGTTGCGTTCTTTAACGCGCAGGCGTTCGTTGATGCTTGACACATGCGAAGCCGTCAGCCGCCGGTTATGCCGCTGGCTGACGGGCTGGGATATGACGCTATGCGCCTATGCGTGGTGGCGCAAAGACAAGCGGGCGTGGCGGTGCATTGGCCGCGTCCTCAATGTGGCGATGCTCTACTTTGAGCCGGACCACATTCGTCGCAGCTATGAGCGGCGCTTTCCTAAATAACAGGTGACATATGTTTGTGACGAACTGGCGCAAAGTGCTGACCCGTGCGTGGTCGGTGCGTTTAATCATCCTTGCTGGCGCTCTGAGCGGCATTGAGGTGGCAACCCAGCTATGGCTCCCCGATTGGCCTGATGGCGTCTTAGCGGCGTTCTCTGGCGCTATCTCGGCGGTGGCCTTGTTCGCCCGTGTGGCGGCTCAATCCGACATGGAGGACGACGAATGAAGTTCCTTGCGCAGATAATGGCGTGGCTGCGAAGCCTGTTTTCTAAGACCAAGCCAAAGACGAAACGCGGGGCGGCGGGTATCTCTGCCGTTATCGCGGCGTCTGTTGCGTTTATCGGCCCGTGGGAAGGGCTGAGAACAACGGCCTATCCCGACGCGCTTGCCCGCAATATCCCGACAGTCTGCTACGGCGAGACGCGGGGCGTTTCCCTTGGCGATGTATACACCAAAGCGGAATGCGATGCCATGCTTGCGACCGCCGTTGAGCAGTTTCACGCGCAGCTTGCGGCCTGCATCCCCGGCCTGCCGACATACCCCGAAGGCGTGCAAGTCGCGTTTACCTCATGGTCATACAATGTCGGCACGGGCGCGGCCTGCAAATCGACGCTGGCGCGGAAAGCCAACGCGGGCGACCTGCGCGGCGCGTGTAATGAACTGCCCCGGTGGCGAAAGGCTGGCGGGCGCGTTGTTCGTGGGCTGGAGAACCGTCGCGGGGCCGAACGCAAGCTGTGCCTAGAGGCGCTGCAATGACGCGCGTTGTCGTCGTGGTCGTGATCCTCTGCGCCGTGGGGGGCTGGCTCTACTGGCTCGGCGGCAAAGAGGCCCGCAACAACACCCGTGCAAATCAAATTGAACGCGAGAAGGAGATCGGCGATGCGATTGATAATTGCGCTGACGCTCATTGGTCTGTCAGGCTGCGCGGGTGTGAGTGACGCCGCATTCTGTGGCGAGAAATACACGCGCTCTATTCAGGGGCTACGGGCGGGGCTTGAGCAGCACCCAGAGACGCCAGACGCGGTGGGCGAGCCGGGTGCAGACGTTGTGCTGGGCCATGAAGCCGGATGCCGCAAGGGTTGGCTGAAATGACCCGCATGTCCGACACATTCCTACAGCACGGGCGCGGGATGGAATGGCAAAACAGCATCATCATCCTGATCTTTGCCCTTACGCTGGCACTCCCCGGCGACACCCTATCCACCAGCGTTGCATTCGCCGCATTCCGGCAGCTTGGCATTGATGAGGTGGCCTTAGCGGTGCCTCTGACCGTCATAGCAATTATGCGAATGGCGGGGCTATTTATCAACGGCAACTGGCAGCGCTCGCCAATCCTGCGCTGCGTTGGTGCCGTTCTCGGCGCGGGCCTGTTCGCGGGCTTGGCCGTCCTCTTTGCAGTACCTGCGCTCAGTGGGCAATCTGCCGCCCTCACAACTGGCGCTGGCGTGTATCTCGCGCTTGCGGCCTTCGATGTTCTCGCTGCGTATAGGTCTGCTGCTGAT